>Ga0187867_10000961_pt1 | contig 25232 bp, 22 predicted proteins | sample June2016WEW_13_1_FD_132976 | JGI IMG/M metagenome (GOLD analysis project Ga0187867, IMG submission 132976) | Peatland microbial communities from SPRUCE experiment site at the Marcell Experimental Forest, Minnesota, USA - June2016WEW_13_10 | ecosystem: Environmental > Terrestrial > Soil >... | reverse complement strand
GTCGCGATTGCGGGATTTGTCTTTATTCTGTTCAATCGCGCGAACTGGCAGAAAGAAATACGGTATGCGGTGGTGATATTGCTGGTGGGCCTGGCGATTTACATGATCCGCGCCTGGAAAAGCCACCAGTGGCCGTTCCAATTGCAATCAGAGGGGGAACAGTAATGATTAAGAATAAATTTGTCTGTCTTGCACTCTTAGTTCTGGCGCTGGCGGTCGTCTGTGCAGCCCAGGAAAAGAAAATGAAGGACGAGCATCGAACCGTGACGCAAGTGTTAGACCGGACGGTGACCAACGTCGAACATGAGTTTGTGCCCGCGGCGGAAGCCATGCCGGAGGACAAGTTCGGATTTGCTCCGGCCAATGGCGAGTTCAAGGGTGTGCGCAATTTTGGCGAGCAAATAAAGCACGTGGCGGCGGTGAACTACATTTTTGGGGCGGCAATCCTGAGCGAAAAAGTTCCCGTGGATGTGGGCGACGAATCGGGGCCGGCATCGATGAAAACCAAGGCCGAAATCTTGAAGTACCTGAAGGATTCATTCGCCTACGTGCATCAGGCCGTTCTGACGATCAACGAGCACAATCTGGTCGAACCGGTGAAGAGTCCGTTCGGAGAAGGATCGGTGACGCGGTTAGGGCTGGCAACCAGCGTGGCATCGCATTGTTTTGATCATTATGGACAGATGGTGGAATATCTGCGCGTGAACGGCATTGTTCCACCTGCAAGCCGCTAGGATCAGCTTAGTTCGGCGCGCGGCGATCCGTTGTTTTCCCGGATTACGATCGAGATCAGCGCCAAACAGATGGGCCAGATGTTGAGAAGGTGAGACCAGGATCCTCGGCAACACGATCGGGATAGGACTCAACTGCGCGTAGAGACTTTTGGATTTCCTCCGTGGCCCGCGCGCTTCGCTCCTCGCCACTCTCCCGCGGCCGAACGTGAGATCGCGACTTCGGCTTCCTTATGCTCACCCCAAGACTCGCCGAGTAGCAACGACCCTTTCGATTGAACTAAACGCGTACGAGAGTGGAAATTGCCGGCTTGAGGAAATCACCAGTTCATTCCGTTTCACCTACTCGGTGGGGATTTAACTCCATCGACGCGCGCTCCGCCGGCAGCGATGGAAGTGAGAATCAACTCTGCGGCCAGTCCCTTGGCCGCCAGATGTTTAGCGATCACCTTCATAGTTTTCGTTCCAGAGGATTGAGGATCTAGGAAGACAATCACCGAAGGTCCCGCACCGCTGAGTGCGGCACCAAGCACGCCCTGCGTTCCCGTCAATTCCTGGAGGCACGGCAGCAAGGGACACAGCGGGGCGCGATACGGCTGGTGAATACGGTCTTCGAGCGCGGAAGCGAGCAACTCGTGGCGTCCTTGAATGAAGGCAGCGAGCAGGAACATGGAGTTCTGGATGTTGATCACAGCGTCTGCGCGAGAGTATTGGCCCGGAAGCACGCTTCGAGATTCTTTAGTGGATAAAACTTGCTCAGGGATGGCAAGAAGCAGCGGCCACTTCCCTTTCGGCTTGATGCTCACGACCTGAGCCTCGGCTTCGCCGTACATGCGCGCCACCGTGAGACCTCCCATCCAGCAAGCGGAAGCGTTGTCAGGATGTTGCTCGCGTCGTGAGGCCTCGCCGATGATTTGGGAATCGGTCCATCGCATTCGACCGAAGTGGTTGGCTAGGGCGATGCCGGCCAGTCGCGCCGCAGCCGACGAGCCGCAGCCCTTTCCGATGGGAATGTCGTTTTGGATGCGAAGGGACAACGGCGTATTCTCACGACCTTGCTTCTGAAGAATCTCGCGGTACGTGGTGAGAATGAGATGATTCTGGACCGTTCCGCAGACTTCGGGGTCACGGCCGGTCGCACGAATTGAAAAGTCGATGGCGGGCCGCGCGCCAATCCTGATGTAGAGTTCCATGGCCAGGGCAGCGGCGTCGAAAGCCGGGCCCAGGTTGGCTGAGGTGGCTGGCAGCGCCAGGTGCAACGCAGGTTGACGCTTACTTTTCTCAGGCATTGGGGTGCGTGGGATTGGATTTCTCTGCTCGCTCCAGGGTCTGGAGTACGGCATCCAGAGTGGCGTCAAGGACTACAGGCGGACGTCGCAATGACCTCAGTGAAGCGCGGTCGCGATGCTGCGGCGTTCCTTTAAAGAGATCTCCGCGATGGAAGTCCATCGTGAAGTCCGGATCTTTCAGCAGGTTCCCGGTGAGGACCAGGACGACGGTTTCTTCCCTCTTGATAAAGCCCTGCTGCAACAGTGTTTTCAAGCCGGCGAGGGTGACGGCCGATGCGGGCTCGCAGCCAATGCCTTCGGCGCCGATTTCAGCTTTAGCCTGGGCGATCTCCACTTCGCTGACCTGCTCGCAGGCGCCATCCGTGGCTCGAATTACTTTTACGGCTTTTTCCCATGAAGCAGGACTACCGATACGGATCGCGGTGGCGCGAGTTTCTGCGGGCACGCTGATCAACTGCTTGCCGTCCGCTTCGCGCAAGGTGCGAACCAATGCGTTGGCGCCTTCGGCCTGAATCACAGACAATTTCGGCAGACGCGGAATGAGGCCGATATCAAGCATTTCCAGCAAAGCCTTGCCGATCGCGGAACTATTGCCGAGATTTCCACCGGGAACGATGATGTGGTCGGGCGGTTGCCACTCGAGTTGCTCCAGCAATTCGATGGCAAGAGTTTTTTGTCCCTCCAGCCGAAAAGGGTTGATGGAGTTCAATTGATAGACCGGAGCGCGTTTGACAAGTTCCTGAAGCAGTCGGAGGCAGCCATCGAAGTCAGTGCGGAGTTGGCAGGTCAGGGCGCCATAGTCGAGCGCTTGCGATAATTTGCTCCAGGAAATTTTCCCTTCCGGCACCAGCACCAGGCTGCGCATTGCGCCGCGAGCGGCATAGGCGGCCATGGACGCGGACGTATTTCCGGTGGAGGCACAGGCCACCCAACCGTATCCGGCTTGACGCGCAAACGTGGCAGCAACCGTCATTCCCGCGTCTTTGAACGAGCCCGTAGGGTTCATCCCCTGATGCTTGGCATAGAGGCGCGAGACACCCGTGCGATGGGAAGATTGAGGAAGTTCGTAGAGTGGTGTGTTTCCCTCGCGCAGAGTGATAACGTGCTCGCCGGATTGCGGAACGGGAAGGAGTTCCCGGAATCTCCACACGCCACTGAGGTCGAGAGATGCATGCGAAGAACGGCGTTCCCGCCAGATGGATTTCAAAGCGCCGGCATTAAGGCTGGGGGGCCTCCAGGACGGGTCGGTAATCTCGAGCAAATGGCCACACTGCGAGCAGCGGAAGTCCTGAGGCGCAATGGAGTTGATGGAAGCGCAGCCGATGCAGCGGAACTTGAAAGTGACCGTGGGGGAGGACTCTTGAGAGCCGGTTCGACCAGAGCCTCGAGCAGAAGTGGCGGAGAGCGGCATGGAGTGGCGAGCTATTTCTCGCCCCGCAAATATTGGTCGGTTCGATTGATCCAATCGGCGCGGGGAGGAGTGAAAACGTCAAGGTCCACCGTGTCTTCCAGCGCCTCCGCTTTGTGCGGCATGTGCGCAGGAATGCAGAGGACTTCGCCGGCGTGTACAACGATTTCCTTGCCGTCGATCCAGAATTTTAAAGCGCCATCAAGAATGTAAGTGAGTTGCTCGTTGTGATGGCTGTGTTCGGGAACGATGCAGCCTTTTTTCAGCAGCACTCGCGCCACCATGATTTCCTGGCCAACCACGAATTGTCGCTGCAGAAGAGGGTTCAGTTCTTCCAGTGGGATGGCGTGCCACGGGATATATTGAACGGACGCCGGGTCGGGCGCATGTTTGCTGACGGCCCTCTGCGCCCGCATGTGGGACTTTGCGCTTTGTGTCTTCCCGGCTACTGGCTTTTTCGTTTTTATTTTTTTCGCCATTGAACCTTGTACTCGATGTTTACGGTCGGGTTAATGAACTCTGCCTGCGTACAACTTGACGGCGGTGTCATGCAGATAAGCATGAGCGAGCTCCAGCGCACGAGCTTCGCTGATTTCCTTTTCCGAAATCATCTCGGCCAGGGCTGCCGCAAGCGCCGTGCGCGACGATTCAGCGCCCAGCCAGTAGCTCTCTTCCGCCCCCAACACTTCATTGTACGGGAAACAGTCCGTACCGAAAGTGACCTTATCGGGGAAAGTCTCCAGCCACCGCTTGAGCGTGTCTTTGAAGGCGGAGGGATACTGCGCGAGTTCGCCGAATGAAGAATCCATATAGACGTTCTTCATGGCGGCGAGCCAAATGGCCTCGCGCTCTAGCGGATATCCACCGTGAATCATCACGAAGGTCGTGCCGCGGTAGCGCGGATCGCGCAGCACACTTTCCAGATTCATGATGTTGCTCTGCGAGAGGTTGAAGTAATCGCCGATGCCAACCGCCGTGTGAATATGAACCGGGAGATGCAAACGGCCGCCCTCCAGCACCAGATAGCGGAAAATGTAATCCTGAAATGTGCGGTAGTCTTTTTCGCTGGGGATGCCGCCAGTCGCGTAGCGTTGGTAAAGATCGGCAGCCTGCTCGCGGGCGGGATCCCCGAAGGTTGTGGGCCGGAAATAAGCGACTTCAAATTTCATGGCGATGCCGCCTTTATTGCGATTGTCCTCCAGCACCTGGCTGATGAACTTCAGATAGCCCTCGAAATCGACGGGGAGCTTCGCAACGCTTTCCTGCTGCATCCAGCGGTGCAGCATTTTCTCCTGCAGCGGAATATAGACCCCTTCGTCAGGATTGCGCGCGGTCTCGTGTTCATTGTTGAACGGCCACATAAAGGAGTCGGCGAAAAATACCCACGGAAAGCGCTTGGGATCAAGATAGTCGGCCATCATCGCGCGGTTGGCCACGGAACTTTCCGTGTTGATCTTGTCTAGGATCATGTCGAAATAAGCGGTGCCGGGATATTGTTTCTTGAGCTCGGCTTTTTTGGCGACCAGCCACTTGGCGTGTTCGGCGGAAAGATCGGGAAAGGGATATCCGAACAGGGCCTTGGCCGCGGCAATGAGCTCGGGATTGTCTTCCCGCGTGCGCAGCGCCTCACTGAAGTCTGGAGGCGCGGCCATGGCGTCGACGTCGGGATCATCGGCGAAGCCGGGATGGGCATGATGGTCGAATGCGGGAATCTTTTCAATCTGCGGGAGCATCCGCTCGTAGATCTGTTGGACGTCAGGGCCGGGTAGTGGGCGGGCTTGCGCGGCGACGAAGGTTGCTGCGCTCGCGACGATGCCTAGCAGCAAACCACGCAAGAATCGAAATGGCAATCTCATAGACAGTGCCTCAGGGGGCTGAAGCCCCAACTACAACGGCTTATATCGCAGCGCCGAAGCGCTCCGCCACCCAAAAACGACGATCCTAACTTGTGACCAGAGTTCCCTGCCAGGCCGCCGAGACTTTCAGGATGCGGGCGGCAGCCTCCCGCAGATTTTCCACCGACGAGGCGAACGAGAAGCGCACAAAATGCTGGCCCGAGGGCCCGAATGCAGCTCCCGGGATAGCGGCGACGCCGGCGTCGTTCAGTAAAATGCGGCAAATTTCTTCGGCGCTGCTGCCTGTGCCGCGAATGTCGACCCAGGCGTAGAAAGCTCCCTCGGGAGGTTCGCAGTGAAATCCGGGAACTTTATTCAAGTCATGAATGAACTGTTCCCGGCGGCGGGTGAACTCGGCGACCATGCGCGGTGTATTGCCCTCGCGGTCTCGCAGCGCATCGATGGCGGCATATTGCGTGAACTCCGCCACGCAGGTGTAACTGTTAACCGCCAACATGGCGAGGGCGGCCGCCACTGCGGGCGGCGCTACGGTGTAGCCAAGCCGCCATCCGGTCATGGCGAAGCTCTTCGAGAAACCGTCAATAATCAGCGTGCGCTCTTTCATGCCAGCGTAGCGCAACATGGATACATATTCGCCGCCGTAGTGGATGCGGGCGTAGATTTCGTCGGAGAGCACCCAGAGGTCGTGCTGGATGGCGAGTTCCGCGAGTCCGCGCCGGACGGCATCGGTATACACCGTGCCGGTTGGATTGCCGGGCGAGTTGGTGATCAGCATGCGCGTGCGCCGGGTAATGCTGCCTGCGACTTCGGCCAGGTCGGGCTGAAAATGGTTGCGGGACGATAGCTCGAACGGCACTGGCACCGCCCCTAGCCCAAGCGCAATCGAGGGATATCCTGGAAATCCGGGGTCGGGATAAAGAACCTCATCGCCCGGCTCGAGTAGCGCCATCATGCCGAAAAACAGTGCAGCCTTGCAGCCGGGAGCGATCACGATGTTGTCGGCAGAAAGGCTGATACAGCGCGTGCGCTGCAAGTAAGCGGCGATCTCTTCGCGCAGCACAGGAACTCCCGCCACAGCGCAGTAACGATCTTTGCCACCGGCGAGCGCCTTGGCGGCGGACTCGATCACCGACGCGCCGGGATGAAAATCCGGCTCGCCCAGCTCGAGATGAATGATGGAGCGGCCTTGACGCTCAAGTTCCTTGGCGCGAGCGAAAACCGACAAGGCCCCTTCGCCGCTCATAACCGAGATTCGGGATGCTATGGATCGCATGCACTCTCCGCTGCAAAAATAAGATCTATAAGCCTTTATACATGCCGCCGTCGACGAGCACGGTTTGGCCGGTGATGTACGACGCGCGTTCGGAGGCAAGCCAGACAATTGTCTCCGCCACCTCCCGGGGCTCGCCTAAGCGCTTGAGCGGAGCGTCAGCCGCCCAGGCGTCGAAAATCTCCTGTTCACTTTTTCCTGATGATGTAGAGCGCGCCCGGGCCAACTCCTTAAGACGGTCGGTCGCGGTGAAGCCGGGGCCAACATTGTTCACCAGGATCCCATCTTTACCGAATTCGTTGGCCAGACTCTTGACCAGCCCAACGACGGCGGCCCGCACCGCATTCGAGAGGACGAGATCCGTCACCGGCTGCTTGGTGGTGATCGAGGTAAGGGTGAGGATGCGACCCCAGTGCTTGCGCTGCATGTGGGGGATCACCTCGCGCGCAAAATAGACGGTGCTGAGAAAATTCAGTTCGACCGCGCGTTGCCAGTCCTCAAGGCTTGCGGCGAGAAACCCCTTGGCGGGAGGTCCGCCGGCATTGGTGACGCAGATATCGACGCTGCCGAATTTTTTCATGACAGCAGCCACGAACCGACTGACGGCAGCCGGATCGGTGACGTCGAAGGCCTCGGCCAGAACTTCCACGTTATGCTCACGTCGGATTTTCCCGGCGGCAGCTTGGAGGCTGGGTTGATTGCGAGCGCACATGGCGACGCGGCAGCCCTCGGCAGCAAAGGCTTCGGCGGTGGCGCGGCCGATTCCCTGGCTGGAGGCGGCAACCAGAGCAACCCGATCTTTCAGTCCGAGATTCATGAATCAGGAATTATAAAAGGAAGCCAGGCAAACGCGCGACAATTGCCTGGCAAGAATACGACGCACCGTAGGGCTCGCCCAGTTCCCTCTGCGGTGCACGCTTGCTCGGGATGACAGTCCATGGGGTTGAGCTTGCCGGAGTGCCCTCCCGCAATTAGTCTAAGAGCAGCGAGGAGTTCATGAAACGAAAGAGTCATCACGCGGAAACCAAGGCGGTACGCGGCGCAGCGAATTTGGATAAGAAAAACGGACCCCTAGCTACGCCGATTTATCAGACCTCCACCTTCGAAGTGACTGACAATGACGAACAACTGCAGGCTACCCACACGGACCACTTTTATACGCGCTACGGCAATCCCACGAACTCAGTTGCGGAGAAGACCATTGCGGCGCTGGAAGGCGTCGACGCAGCGCTGACCTTCGCTTCGGGCATGGGCGCGATTACAACTACGCTCTTGGCCCTGCTCCAGAGTGGCGACCACGTTGTCGCGCAACGCGATATCTATGGCGGCGTGAATAAGTTTCTCTCGCAGTGGCTGCCGAAGATGGGCATCGAGACCACGTTTGTCGATACCACCGATTACGAGCAGCACGCCCGAGCAATACGTCCCACCACCAAGGCGATTTATCTGGAGTCGCCGACCAATCCGACTTTGCGCGTGGTGGATTTCAAGAAAGTTGCGGCGCTGGCGAAACAGCACAAACTGCTCAGCCTGATTGACTCCACGTTTGGGACACCGATCAACCAGCGGCCGGCGGAGTTCGGCATCGATTTGATCATGCACTCGGGAACGAAGTATCTGGCCGGGCACACGGATTTGATTTGCGGAGTGGTCGCCGGGCGGCATGAATTGCTGGAAAGAATCTGGGAGACGCGAACCACCTTGGGCAATTGCATGGATCCCCATGCCTCGTGGATGCTGGTGCGCGGAGTCAAGACGCTGGCGGTGCGCGTAGCACGGCAGAATGAGAACGCGCAGCGGGTAGCCGAATTCCTGGCGGAGCATGCCAGCGTGCGGAGCGTCCATTATCCGTTTCTGAAAAGCCATCCTGAGTTCGCCGTGGCGCGCGAGCAGATGAGCGGCGGCGGCGGCATGGTCAGCTTTGAGGTAGAAGGCACGGGCGAGGACGCCCGCAAGGTGAGCGAGGCGATGAGACTGTTCACGCTGGCACCGAGCCTGGGCGGGGTCGAATCGCTGGTGTCGATTCCGGTGCTGACCTCGCATGCCATGATTCCCGAATCAGACCGCGCCCAGATGGGCGTGACCGAGCAGATGATCCGCCTCTCCGTAGGCATTGAGAATGCGGACGATCTGATCGCCGATCTGGAGCACGCGCTGCAGGTTGTAGCGGCGCCGCAGCAGGTGCAAGTGGGGTGAGTGAACGCGAGGACAGGCAGGTTCGGCTTTAACTTTCTCCAAACAAGTCTGGCCTTTTTTCAAACCAGTCCCAGTTTCCTGACGGAGACGGGACTGGCGGTTGTAGTCTCCTGCTAGAAGAGAAACTTCAGCGCAAACTGCATGATGCGTGCGTTGTGCACGCCGCCGGCTTGCAGAAATCCAGTTGCGCCGAGCGTATTCGTGCCCGCGCCGCTGATATTCGCCCCAGCCCCTGCCTGACCTGCAAGAGGATCCCATTCGGTGTGGTTGAAGACGTTGAAGGCTTCCGCTCGGAACTCGATTGCTGTGCTCTCCTTGATGGCGAAATGTTTAAAGAGAGCCATGTCGAAATTGATGTAGTCGGGATTGCGCAAGCTATTTCTGCCCGAATCGCCAAAGGTGAGAGCGGTTGGGGTAGCGTAGGCCGCCGGGTTGTAGAACTGCCGGAAGAATCCGTCAGAGTAAGTTGCTCCATTGTTGACCACACCCGCCTTCGGATTTCCCACGATATCGGCATACGACGCGGAGCCAATTCCGTTTCCGACTCCAGCATTGTCGGTGGAATTGAGCACGCTGAAGGGCGATCCGGTGCTGAAAGTCGTGATACCGGAATACTGCCACCCTCCCAGCAGGCTATGGGAAAGTCCCGATCGCTTGAACAGAGGAATGTCCCAAACGTAACCCAAATTCAGAATATGCCGCTCATCGAAGTTCGAACTGGCGCGATTGGCGGCCGGGTCATAGGTGTTCGTGAAGCTAGCGTCTCCGCGGTCGGAAGAGTCGTCGATGGAATGGCTATAAGTGTAGGCAAAGTTCAATTCCAGGCCGCCGGCGCTGCGGCGAACTGCCACTTGCAATGCGTTGTAGTTGGAAGAAGCCGCCGTTTGCAGATTGGTAATATCGCCGTAGCCGGGATAGGGGCGGAAGGGATCAGCGCCCGCACCCACGCAACCCTCGGCTACTGCCAAGTTGACAGCAGGACCGGACGGCGGGCCGCCGTTTACACCCGCTACGTAGGGAACCGGCACGCCACTCGGCGTCGTAGCGCCCTGCGGAACACCGTATGCGTCGGGGTTCGCAGCACAGTCGACGGCGGAGCCTTGATAGGTCTCACCCTGCTTGAAGGGATTCTGCGATGAAAAAGTTGGATGTAACTGGTTCAGATCGTTCAGGCGAGTGAGGCGTGTGCCCTTGCTGCCGACGTAGGAGACCGTGGCGACTGTGCTGCGTGCAATCTCGCGCTGGATGTCGAAGTGCCACTGTTGCACGTAGGGCCACCGTGCCTTGGTGGGAATGGATGTAACTCCCAGGGGGAACTGCGGAGCCGCACTTCCGCTGGCTCCGCCGATGGCGGTATAGCCGACAATGTTGTTTTGCTGGGCTGCGTAGGCGAGTGGTGGCGAGTTTTCGAGCGACTCCGAGTTTGCTTCGTTGCCATTGCCGTGCTCATAGAACATGCCATATCCGCCGCGGATTGCCATCTTCCCATCTCCTTTGGGATCGTAGGCAAATCCGATGCGGGGAGCCGGATTGAACAGATGTCCCTGCATGCAGCTGACTGGCACGCCGGGTGTCACTCCGCATTGGACGATTCCATTCGGCAGGTTCGAGACGGTTGGCGCCCCATTATTGGCAGTCAGGTTGGTAACAACGTCACTGCTGGGATCGACGGTGGTTTGCCCGGGCACATAATGCGCGGGATCGAAGTTGAAGGCCTGATGCTCTTTTTCGCGATACGTGCCAAACAGGCTCACGCGTACGCCCAAGTTTAGGGTCAATCGAGAGGTCAGATGCCAATCGTCATTGAAGTAAGGCTCGAGCATCTTGTAGCGGTTGTAGTACTTGACCGTGGCGTTTTGTTGCCCGAAGGCCGCGATATATCCGAGCAGGAGGTCGGCAAATGGATTTCCGCTGGTTGTGGTTGAGATGCTCGGATTGTACGTGAGGTACCCCGGATAGGAGCCGGCCGACAGTTCTCCTCCCAACTCGTTCTTCTCGACCGCCTCAAAATAAGCTCCCATTTGAAGGTTGTGTTTCCCCACCAGCTTATTCACGTTGTCCTTGAGGCTGTAGGTGGGATTGGAATTGTAGGGGCCATTCGGAATGTATCCTGGATCCTGGCCGAAGTTGCCGTAGGCGCCGCCCGGATCGATCAAATTGATTCCCGGCATAACGCCGCGGTCCGCACCGGGAAACAGCCCTCCAAAACTGGTGTTGGAGGGTCTTTTCCAATTGCCCGTATCGCTGAGCGTGATGTGATCGGTGGTGTAGCTGAAGACAAATTCATTCAACAGCGTGGGCGAAACCGTGGAAGCCAGACGGGTCACAAAGCTAACACCAGGGCCGGTAAAAGCTGTCTGCACGGTGGGAAAACTTCCGACGTTGGTCCATAGCGGAATTTGGTTGACCGTGTCCCAGGAATCATGAATGTAACGAACCGTCAGGCGCTCTTTATCCGTAAGGTTGTGGTCGATCTTAACCAGCTCTTCCCGCCAGTTGGTCGGCTGGGAAGTTACCTCGTAAAACAGATTCCCGTTCCTGGTTGGGGGAGAAATCAACCCCAGGAGAGCCTGCACGTTCGGATCGTTGGGGTTGAAGGTGGGGACCACATTCAAATTCGGGGTGTATCCGCCGGCGTTGGTGAAACCCGGAACGATTGGGCAATCGGCAAGACCCACGGAAGAATTGGCGTTGGGACATTGGTCCGTGAAGTCGCCTGTCCGCTCCGCCGTCGACGGCACTGGCTGATTGAAGGTATACGGTACACGGTCCCGACGCCACTCCTCGGACCAGAAGAAGAAGGTTTTCTTTTTTTCCTGGTTGTAGACGCCAGGAATGTACACCGGACCGCCGACGGTGTATCCGAAATCGTTCTTCTTATAAGGCGGCGCGACTCCGTCCTGATTCCAGGCGGGCGAATTGAACATGTCATTGCGAACGAACTCGTAGGCGTCACCGTGAAATCTGTTGGTGCCGGATTTCGTCTCGACTTCGATTGTGCCGGATCCGTTCTTGCCGTATTGCGCGCCGTAGTTGGAGGTGAGAACTTTGAATTCGCCAATCGCGTCGATGCTCGGAGTTACATTCAGCGTGTTGTTGCTGCCATTGTCCAGGTTATCTCCGCCGTCCAGCTCCCAGTTGTTGTATTCAACGCGGCCGCCGTTGATGCTGAAAGAATTGTTGGCAGTGACGCCGACTCCCCCCTCGTCCGCGCCGGTTTGATTGCTCACCCCGGGGACGAGCGTAACCAGCTGTTTGAAATCGCGCCCGTTCAGTTCAAGTTGAGAGATTTCCTTACCCGTGACCGTGCCCCCGAGGTCGGATGATTGAGTCTCAACCTGCGCTACCGATGAACCTTCAACAATCACCTCGGTAGTCGCTGCCCCAACTTCCAGGGCGACATTCACTCGCGCCTTTTCCCCGACATTCAACACCACACCCTTGGCTTCGTACTTCTTGAAACCGGTCGAGGTGATGGTCAGGTCATAACTTCCGATGGGCAGCACGGCAAACAGGAAATCGCCGCTGCCGTTCGTCGCGGCGGTTCGACCGATGCCCTGTGCCGCATTGCTGACCGAGACTTGCGCGTTGGGCACGGTCGCGCCGGTGGCATCGGTAACCGTACCGGTGAGGGAAGCCGTATCCTGCGCCCAAGCTGCCGCGCAGAAAATCACGGTTACCATCAACGAACCGATTCGCACGAGCATCGGATTCAATTTCTTGGTCAAGGTCGTCTCCCTCACGCGCGCAGGCCTCACGTGCTCCGCCATTGCTTGGTACCCCCGAATCGGCGGCGACCCAGGGAGGTTTGCCGGACCCAGCCGCAGCCCCAGAAATACTTTATTAAATCGTATGAATAGTGCTTTTATGCGAGGTCTCCTGTCAAGAAAAAAACGCAAGCTAAGCCATGCGGCGGGTCGATTCTCGCACCACCAACTCCGGGGCGACTTTGCGATGGTGCGCTGCAACCTCCCGCTTTTCCAGAACGCAGTTGATGCCATCGAGGACGATTCCCACCGCGCCTGCACCCATGGCTTCCATCGGCTGGCGCACCGTGGTGAGGGGAGGGGTGCAAAGCCCCGATGCGGCGACATCGTCAAAACCAATCACCGAGCACTGCTCCGGCACCCGCAGGCCACCGTTGCTCAAGGCGCGGATGGCCCCAAAGGCTGTCATGTCGTCGAACGCAAGCAGGGCCGTGAAGTGGCGTTTCTGCTTCAGCAGATCTTCGGTCAATTTCTGGCCCATCCCGAAACTGGAGAGCGGATCGCGCGACTCCGGCAAATCGACAATCAACCTGGAATCAAGTTCCAGTCCACGGGCCTTGGCGCAGTTGCGAATGCCGAGCCACCGCGGAGAACTGTCTCCCAAAGTTTTGGGGCCTCGAATGAACGCGATCTTCCGGTGCCCCAGGGAGTAGATATGGTCAAGTGCGATGTAGCCACCCACTTCGTTGTCCACGATGACCGAACTCATGGCGTCGCCCTTGAGTTCGCAGCCGATGATCGCGGTAGGGATGCTGCTCTTTTCAAGATCGGCCAGTAAATTGATGTTGAGGAACAGCCAGTTGGCCAGCACCACCAGGCCTTCAATGCGGCGATCGAGCAGCATTTCGAGATAGCGCTCGAAACGGCTGCGCTCGTTATGCACGTCGGTGAGAATCGGCAGATAGGACGCCTGGTAGAGAGTGTTTTCGATCCCCCGCAGCACCAGCGTGCAGTAGGGATCGGTCATGTCAAAAACCATGACGCCCACGGTGTGGCTGCGTTTGCTGCGCAGCGCTCGGGCAAACTGGTTGGGACGGTAGCCTAATTTTTCCGCCGCGCGCTCAATGCGCTTCTTCGTCACCGCTGGGATATAACGCGCTAACGGAGCGTCATTGAGCACGATCGAAACCGTGGTGGAAGAGAAACCGCTTTCTTTCGCTACATCCCGAATCGTGACCATCGCCGCTTGCCTTGGAATGCCGCACTGCCAAATTCCGGCAACGCATCCTCTCGCTTGAATTCATTGCAGAGGTTGGCGGACACTACAGCAGAGAGTGAGACGAGTGTCAAGGGCGCACATCCGATGGGTAACTCTGGCTTGCCTATTCATGGCGGTTGCGACGAGGGGTTCGTCGGTGCAGAATTCGTCCGCAACAACGGCGGGGAAAGCTCGAAACAGCGCTCCCACAGCCTCTTCTAGCGAGCCTGCGGATCCGGCGCAGATTTTTCAGTCCGGCCAGGAGGCATTGAAGCAAAACCGACTGGACGAAGCGGAACACGACTTCCGCGAGGTGATCGCGGTGAACCCGCAAGTGGGGGGAGCCTATGCGAATCTCGGAGTGGTCTACATGCGACGCAAGCAGTGGACGAGAGCTCTGGAAGCGCTGCGTAAGGCTGAACGTCTCCTGCCGGACGTACCGGGGATCCGGCTCAACATCGGGCTGGTGTACTATCGGCGAAACGAATTCCTGAAAGCTATTCCTTTCTTCGAGTCTGTCGTGCGCGAGCAGCCCGCGGCGTTGCAACCTCGGCATCTGCTGGGACTTTGTTACTTCTTCACCGAGCGCTGGGCGGACTCGGCGAAGACGCTGCAGCCGCTCTGGACACAGGAATCCGCGCAGTTAAGCTATTTATACGTGCTCTCGATCGCGGCTCACCGCGCCGGCCTGAAGGATTTGGATGAGAGCGCCACGGCACAACTCATCAAGACCGGCGAGGGCTCCCCCGAGTTTCATTTATTCATGGGCAAGGCGCACCTCAATCTTGAACAGTACGACCTGGCGCTGGCGGATTTTCAGGCCGCGGCCGAAGCCCGTCCGAACCTGACCTTCGTTCATTTCAATTTAGGATTGACCTATCGAAAGAAGCAGGACTATGAGCACGCACGCGACGAGTTTCTCAAGGATGCCGCCGTCGAACCCGACCTGGCCTTCAATTATGACGAACTCGGAGATGTCTACGCCCTGATGCAGCAGGACAGCAACGCAGAGAAGAGCTATCGCGAGGCGCTGCGCCGCGATCCCCGACTCGTGAACTCCTACGTCGGGTTGGCTAAAGTCTACCGGCGCGCGCAGAAATACCAGGCAGCACTCGTGGCCATCGACACGGCCGGTAAACTCGAGCCGGACCGTACGGACATTCACTACCTCAAGGGACAGATTCTGCTTCGCATGGGTCGCAAGGAAGAGGGCAAGCAGGAGATGGAAACATCGGTTCGCCTGGATAACGAACACCGCGCCCAGCGCGAGAAGCAGACCGAAACCGGCACAGTTCCCTCACCGGAGCTACTGCAGGAAGAGCAATAGGGGGAAAAGATCAAGCCTCACCAGCATGCCGGCGTCGAGTTACTCCTTGTGATCAAGGGCACGCTCGAGATGAAGATCGGCGGTGATCAATATACTCTCGAGTTCGAGGACGCTATCGATTTCGATTCTGCCTCCTAGCACAGCTACCGACGGCTGAATCAGAACGCGTGCATGGCGTTAATCGTAACCGTGCCTTAACAGCGCCTACGCGGCATGAATTTCAATCATCTGGGCCGCGCCCCACGGAATTTGCTATCCTAACTTCCTATCCTAACTTCCGTGACAGACCCCGAGTTCCAGACCATACTCGCGCATAAGTCGCAAGGACTGCAAAACTTACTGATCCCCAATTTGGGGATGGGTAAGCGTTTTTGACGCAAATCTTGTCCACTTTCACAATTTTCGCCTCCCCTCATTCACACTTTTGTTCATCACAGGAGAATCGTCGTGTCAAAACCATCTGCCCCTAGCAGGCGAGCCCGTGCTCTTTGCTCTGTCGTCGCCATTATTGCCGTCGCGCTGCTTGCGCTTTCTACCCCATATCGCCCCTCCATCCAGAAGTCAGCGGCTGCTGCCGTGTCGCCTCAAGTCACCCCGATCACACAGGCGCAAAGGGACCGATTGCAAGCGAACTTCGCCGCTCTGCCGCTGGCCTTCGAACAAAATGCCGGACAGATCGATCCTCAAGTCAAATTCACGGCTCGAGCGAATGGTTACACGCTCTTTCTTACGAACAACGATGCTGTATTTTCATTTCGCGCCAAATCTTCCATGAGCGTGACCGCGCGCAGCGCAACTTCAGATTTGCACGGGAAGAATCGATCTGAGACGAACCAAAATTCAGTTGATGTCGTGCGCATGCAGCTCGTGGATGCCAGCACGCTGCCCCACCTCAAGCGTCGGAGCCGCTCCCTGGAAAAGCGAACTACTTTCTCGGCAAGGATCCGAAGAACTGGCACACCAGCGTCTAGCAATTTGCTCGCGTTTCCTATAAGAATGTGTACCCGGGCGTCGATCTCGCCCACGCACTGTGGCTTCCTATTGCGGGGATGTCGCTCATCGGAATGTGCTTCAGTTCCGCTCGATGCGGACGGAAAAGACTATTCGGATTTCTCATGATTGGAATGGTGATGGCAGCGCTCTTCCTGATGCCAGCTTGCGGTAGCAGCAACAGCGGAGGAGGAGGGGGCGGCGGCGGTGGTTGCTCGGGCTGCACACCCGCGGGAGCATACACCGTTACGGTTACGGGGACTGATTCTGCGAACACAACCCACTCCACCACGCTGACGCTAACCATTAATTAATTGCGCCCGTTTCGCCGGCCGCCTCTGCAAAAGGGGCGGTCGTTGTTTTCTTGGCACGTGCGATTGGCGGGATAGCCCACTCTGGTCTAAGATTCTTATCTGACGCACTTTGCAACAAGACTCAGATAATATTGTTTTTGGACTATCCCGTAAGTCAGGATTCTTTCCTGTCCGCTCGGGCAGCGTTTGCGCCGTTGGAGGAATCGAAGGTAGTGAGTTCCCATCCGTCCATGTTGGAATGCAGGCACCTCATCCGCGCCATCGCCTTCGCATGTTTCGTATCTCTGTTCGTGGCGGCTCATGCTCCACGAGCGGCAGCCCAAGACTTTTCCCTTAGTGCGACCGCATTCTCGCCTCAGGCCGGCGTAACCCCTGGCGGCCAAGCTAGCGCCGGTATCACGCTCAGCACAACCGATAGTTTCACCGGAACGGTTACATTTATCTGTTCCGTGGCGCCGCCCAGTGGGGTCACCAGCAATCTCCCGCTGTGCCTCATCAGTCCGTCCTCCGCGGTACCGAACGCCACTCTGTCGTTGACGGTCACGACCGTGGGAGGAGTATCGCCGGGGCAGTACATTGTCACCGTCACGGGCACAAGCGGCGCCGAAACGGAAACTGCCACCTTGTACCTCAATGTAGTGAACGTGCCTCAGAATTACACTCTGGGCGTATCGAAAGCGATCAGTCCGACGACCCTCACTGCAGGCGGCATCGCACAAGCAACCATCGCCGTGACGGCGATCGCTGGCTACACAGGCCATGTCACCCTCTCGTGTCTTTCGATTACGCCCACAGTAACGGCATCCCCGATCTGCGCATTCAATCCGTCTACGGTGACCGTGACCAATGGAGCCCCGCCCACGTCGGTTCTCACAGTCTCCACTTACGGAATATTGCAGAATCAGGCCAACAGGTATGCCCCAAGAATCTTCTTCGCTTTCTGGTTTGCTGTTCCTGCACTCGCACTGGCTGGAGCAGGCACCAGCGGAGCCCGCAGAAAAACATTGTTGGGACTCATGTTGCTTATCGCCCTTGCCGGCAGCTTGCTGGTTTTGCCATCCTGTAACGCCACCTCCACAACATCCAACAATAACAACGGCCTTGTCACTCCCAAGAATACCTACACCTTCACCTTGACGGGCGTGGACCAGAACGGCCTGTCGCCGAGCAATACCGCCAACACAACCAGCGCCCAAACGACCGTCAGCCTCACGGTGAACTGAGACGGACTTCAAGATGAACGGGAGGACTTCGCGCTACCGTCTGGGGCCGTCTTACCGCTTTCCCCGCCAGCGGCGCGTGATGTGGGCCATCCTCTTGTCGGTCATGGTGGTCTCCGCACTCACCTCCGCGGCATCGGCCGCCGCACCCGCTCGCGTATTTGCCGACGGCGAGAAGAACAAATCCGCGCCCGTTATTGTGCGCTGGAGTGAGGCCCAGCCGGGCTGTACGTTCTCCTCCGATCAAGATGGCAAATATCGTTACGGACTGTGGTCGGATGACGTGGGAGTCATCCTGGCGATCGACGCGAGGGAAGTGCAGATCATACGCCATCGCATTGAACCGATATTCGGAGTTGTTCTGACCATCCGGTATCGTGGAGCGGGCGAGGTTGCGGTGAGCGCCGACGGAGTTATGTTGCAGTTCATGAAGCACTTCAAGGTCGTGCAGGCAGCGCTCAAGCCTGACGATTACATCCAGAAGATTCAGGCAGACGCGGACGCACTGGACGACGAAACCAGGCGTGTCATCGCGAAGCACCCCGATGAAAAATCGGCTCGCGAAGCCCGCTTGCAGGACTACCAGAAATCGGTAAGTGAACTGATCGAGTTTCTGGGCAAGAACAGCTTGCGCCCGGCGCACCTGGACCGCAGCCATCCAGAAGCGAGCGGGTGGGTCTTTTTCAATACAGCAAATAAATGGCTGGGAGGATGGAAGGCACAAGAGGAATTCGTTCTGCGCGTGCCGCTGGAGGGAAAAATATTCGAGTTCCCTTTTAAACTTCCCCCAAAAGCAGGCGAACTTCTGCTGCGGAAACGAGATTGAAAAAGAGGCTCTGGCCTCCGGGCTTCGGCTCGGCGTGCTTGGCGGCAACGTGGCGCGCCCAGCAATTACATGCTTTGATAATTGTCAGGGGCGATAAAAACATGAAGCCCGGAAGCCCGGAGCCCTTCTAGGACGCCGCGCGCCGGCTTTGCCGCTGCATTTCGCCAGCCTGCTGCATGACAACGTCCCGCAGCGAGACCAATCCTCTTAATTGTTTGCCTTCCACGATTGGCAGATGGCGGAATCCGAATTCGTGCATGATGAACAGGCACTCCTCCACGCTCTCGTCCACGTTCACGGCGCGGGGATTGGCGGTCATCACTTCCGACACCGCGGTGTGGCCGGGTGTGCGGCCCACGGCGACTACGCGGTTCATGATATCCCGCTCGGAAAAAATGCCGGCCAGTTCGCCGTTCCGCAGGACCGGCAAGGCGCCAATGTTGTGTTCCATCATGAAGCGCGCCGCCTCCAGCACGGAGCTGCCAGCATCGATGGAATAAATCTTGCGGTCTTTCAGCAGTTCGCGGAGTGTCAGCATGAACCCCTCCCTGAGAGTTTCAAACGAAGATTGAGACGAGGCGGCCCGGGCCCCCACCGCCCGGCCAATCCGCAGGCGGAAATTACTCTACCACACAAGCATCCGGATCATCCGATTGGACGGAAACCAAAAAATGTCGGCCTCGGAAAGGCCGCCTACACGGAAATCACAGCCAAGCTTAGAAGCGGCACAGCGGTCGCAAGCTAATTGGCATATTTTATTGTGCGCGCCGTTAAGGAAGTAGATGTCATCGCCGATTTCGGCTCGAACTCCGATCGGGCCGGCCAATGCTTCGAAACCTCCGCCCGGCGATGAATAATTTTACTGCAGGTGGTTGACTCGCGCTGGACCGGCCTCGGCTGTGCTGTCGCCGCGCGGTTGGATTGACAAGATCACGTATTCGCGTTCCCGGCTGTCTGGCCCTTCCATGCGCAACAGCATCCTGTTCTTCTGGAGGCGGAACTTTGCGTTCTCGCCTATCGGCAAGGGTGCGAAATCTCTATCATTCTTAAGCCGAATGCGATAGACCACTTGCTCAGTTTGCAGCACATATTCCTGGCAAAGGAGAGCATGACCGTTCTCCGTCTCGACCTTGCTACACTGCACCGAATCCATCCGCAATAGATTTCCGTCCTGATACGCCTTCAGCTCTTTGGCGTCGGCGGTTGCCACCAACAGAAGCGATGCGAACAGAAGTGAGTGAACACGCATGCAGTCCCCCCAGTTTGATCTTGGACAACGATTCGAAAACGCGCCGTTCCGCCATTTGCCGGGCGGAGGAGCGTTCATCCCATGGATTGTTTCGAATCTTGCACGGCTGCGTTAGATTACGTCGGTATCGACCGCAAGTAACGGGAGGAACTCTTGCAGGCTTGCGCGTGCGGCTGAGGGCAGCAGCTCAACGCTCGACAAGTCCTTGCAGCACAGAAAAGAATTCGGGATAGGAGATTGCCGCCGATTGGCTGTCGCGAATCAGCGTCTCGCCCTTGGCTCGCAGAGCGGCAATGCTGAATGCCATCGCGATGCGGTGATCGCCAAAAGAAGCGAGTTCGGCGCCATGAAGCTCTTGCCCGCCGGCGATTTTGAAGCCGTCTTGCCGCTCCTCGACCTGTGCACCCATGGCACGAAGATTGATGGCGATCGATGCAATGCGGTCCGATTCCTTCACCCGCAACTCTTTTGCATCGCGCACCTCGATTCCCTGTTCGGTATAAGGAGCGATCGCCGCCAGCACGGGGATCTCATCGATCAATGCGGCCGTGTCGGATCCTGCGAGGCTTGCGCCCTGCAACGTTGCCCCTTCCGCCTGCAGTGTACCGACCAATTCGCCGTGAATCTCCTCCAGTTGTGTAACCGAAATACGCAGCCCCATCTGGATTAGAACGTCGAGCAGGCGGGCGCGGGTCGGGTTCATCAGCAAATTTGTCACGGTGAGGTGTGAGCCGGGGAACAGCGCAGCGGCACAGAAAAAAAATGCGGCGCTCGAAAGATCGCCAGGGACGACCGCTTCGATGCCACGCAAACGTTGCCCCCCGCGAACGGATATTTCATTCCCTTTTCGCTCAACGTTCACGCCGAAGGCGCGGAGCGCGACTTCTCCGTGATCCCGCGTACGCAGCGGCTCTAGGATGCGCGTTTCGTCGTCCGCCAACAGCCCTGCAAAGAGCAGGCAGGTCTTGACCTGCGCGCTGGCAACGGGCATCTGGTACCGGATTCCCTTCAAGTTGCCGCCACTAATGAGCAGCGGGGGGCACCCGTTTTGCGAGCTGATTTCTGCGCCCATCGCGGTGAGCGGTGCGATCACCCGCTCCATCGGACGGCGCGAGAGTGACTCATCGCCCGCCATCTCGCTGCGGAAATTCTGACCCGCGACGATGCCGCTCAACATCCGAATCGTCGAGCCTGAGTTGCCACAATCCAGAGGCTGGGTCGGGGCATTCAACGACAGCCCGTGTCCCTGAATTTCGATGGTGTTGTGAGCCGCGTCTTTAAGCTCCCACTTCACGCCAAGCGAACGCAGGCAGTCGAGCGTGCTCGCGCAGTCTGCTCCGGTTGAATAGTTTTCCAGCCGCGACGGTCCGTCGGCGATCGCTGCCAGCATTGCGTAGCGGTGCGATATCGATTTGTCACCCGGAAGGCTTACACTTCCGCGCACGTTGCGCGCCGGGCGCAAAACTTCGAGCGATTGGCTTTTCATTGGAGGATGAACATAAAGAGAATAAAAAGCAGACGCAGATGAGCGCCATTGTTGATTGCTAATTTCTGATGGTTGATCGAAATCCAGCGCCATCTTTGGAATAGGGAGTTCAATCAGAAATCAACAATCAGCAATTTTTAGGCCAGAGCTTTGGCCTCCGCCGTTGCATCGCGCAACACATCAGGCGGGATCTCCCTCAGCCTCACGCCAAACTCGAACATCGGCGTTTCCGAGCCCCGGCCCCAGCGCGCCACTTCCCAGTGAGCGCGCACAAACTTTACGTCGGGATTCGCCGCTAGATCGAGCAACAGCGGCCACTGCCCGCAATAAAACTCTTGCGGATAAGCGACCAACGGCTTTCCGGCCCAGGTTGTGCCGTCCGCGGAAGCGAGAATGCTGAGGTCGAGCGACTCCTGCTCGATGATCCTGGTTATCTCCAGAGTCACAAGAAATACGCGATTCGCCGCATTGCCAATTTCGATCGCCGGGCCGTCGCCTTTCGAATTCACTACCGTTTTGTCTTCCACCAAAACCTTATCAATCATGGCGAGAGGATTCTAACAAATGCGGAGGCGGCAGTCAGCGCGCAGATTACTCGGATGGATGAGGACCGGTGAAATCGGAGCAGCATGGCTTTTCTACCGGCTTGAATTCCATCAACTCGATGCGCGTAAGATCGGGATCGAACACATTGAGCTGCCACTTGCCATCTTTCCCCATCTGCGCCTTCTCATCTCCATGCGGCTTCCAACCGTGCGATTCCAGAATAGCCTGCGCTTTCTTCATGTCGACCACGCCAAGCGATATGTGATTCATCACCCCAGTGACTCGCAGATCAGGATGCGCGGGCTGATTCAGCATGTATTCCAGCCAATCAGTGCCCTCGGGAACCTGAATCGAGACCCAGTCGGTCTCGCCGGGCTTCATTCCTCCGTGCCAATAGGGCCGAAAACCAAGCAGGTCGCGGTAGAAGTGATCCTCCGCCTCGCGGTTGTGAACCATAAATCCGGTATGAATCATCTGCCGCGAGACCGCGGAAGCGGGTTGCGCCGGTGCCGTCTCGCCATGGCTCCGCTCGACAAATTCGATGCGATGGCCTTCGGGATCGCTCACGAGAAAACTCGAGCTATGATCCGAGCGGACTTCGATTGCCGCCGTCTTGACTCCCTTCGCCATCAGATACTCACGCAGCGCCACGATGTTGTCGGTGGTGAAAGCTACGTGATCCATGCGGTCGGTGGCATTGCGATCGGGAGCCGCGCCGTAGCCCACCCACTGCCTGCCGACCAAATAACGAGCGATTCCGCCGGCCTCGAGCGGCGCCGCGGACGCCAATCCGAGCGTGCCACTGTAAAGCTGGCTCACGCCAGCGGGCACGGTGGTGTAGAACGAAACGTGGTCGATACCGGTGATGCGCGGCCGCTCGGCGGTAGGAGATTGCGCCGGGACGGATAACAGGAATGGGAAGAACGCGATCGCAGCGGAGAGTGTTTTCATGGCGTCTCGATTCTAACCGGAGACGAACTCGTGGCAGAATGCTAAATTACGTCCTTTCAATTGCATCCAGGAACTGGCGCAGCAGTTTGCCGGCGGCCTCGGGTTGCTCCCAAGGCGAGTAGTGGCCGGCTCTCGGGATCACGCGCAGCTCACTGTTGGGGATGTGCTGGCGCATCAACTCTGCTTCCTTTCGGCCGGTGAGCATGTCCTCGTTTCCAGTCACGAGCAGGGCGGGGACATTGATCGTCTTCAATGTATCCATGGAGTCCGGACGCTCGGCCATGCCGCGCTGCACTTGCGCCACATCTTCGGGAGACATCTTCCGCATCATCCGTAGTGCGCCGTCGATCAGGTCAGGCCGCAATTCCCGCGTACTCTTCCCTAGCAGGCGAGGAATCATGCTCTCGAAAAACGGTTCCGTTCCGCGTTCCATCACTTCCTCCGCCGCGTGCAGGCGAGCGCCTCGAGCTTCGGCGGAATCCGCGGGCGCTTTCGTATTGCACAGGCCGAGAGCGGAGACGCGCCCGCGATGCTTGCGCCAGAATTCCAACAGCACATATCCGCCAATGGAAGCGCCGATCAGCGGAGCGCGGCCGACTCCGGCATCGTCCATTACACGGGCGAGGTCGCCAGCGTGCTTCTCCATCGTGGCCGGACCTTCGCCAATTCCGGAATCTCCGTGACCACGCAGATCGGAAAGAATTAGCCGATAGCGCGTTGAAAGAATCTCTGCCACAGGCAGCCAAAATTCATGATTGGCGGGAAACGGATGCAGCAGAATTACTGCGGGGCCCTCCCCCTGCGCGTAGTAAACAATTTCCGTGTCGCTGCTCTTTATCTGCTGGGGAAGCATGCTGCGCTATCGATTGGTCGTTACGGATTCGTCACGCGCTGCACCCCCACTGGGGCCGCTAACCGGAGCGGCTCTTCCGGCATGATGATCCAGGCAATGGGATAGGAGATCAGGCCGATGCCGGTCATGAATGACGCAATCAGCCAAACCAGGCGAACCAAGGTTACGTCGACGTCGAAATATTCCGCACAGCCGAGGCAAACGCCGGCGATCTTGCGGTCTTGCCGCGGACGCACGAGACGCGTGCGGGACACCGACGCCGCCACGCGAACGCCACAATAGGCACAAACCGCGGCGTCGTTCTGAATCACTTTTCCGCAATCGTTGCAGTACATGGCTTGCCCCTCTTCCACAGAATACGCAATTGTACCCTTTGAAGTTCCCCGCCAATCCGGGCAGCGGATTCTCCATTCCATAAATCCCAGCAGGACATAGGCGCCGCCGTCACTGCCACAAGCTCACGCGGATCCGTCATCGTCTTGGCGAAAATATCTTGGCCCATTTTCCCTTTCTGTGACATAATTTCTGCCGCCCTCCCCCTCCCCTCCCGAGTACTCGACGAATGAGGAATTTGATGAGTTCCAACGGCTTCGTCGGCATTTTACTTCTTGCCTTTCTAGCACCCGCCGCCGCTCAAGATTCCCTTCGCCTCTATTACGTCGACGGCCAGGCACTCGAGCAGATAACCGACCATGACGTAACTGTCACGGTGAACCTAAAGGCCCAGGAGAAAGCGAACTGGCTGACCGTGTACGTCGTTAACGATTCCAATGATGCGGTCAACGTCATTCCCACGAGCATTACCCTTCATGAAACCTCGCCCAGAGAGGAAGACCTCAAGCTTAGAACAGAGCGCGATCTGCAAAAGTCGGCGGCTCACAGTGTCTTCTGGGGTCAAGTTATGGCCAGTATTGGAAGCCTTAGCCAAAGTTTGGCCGCACCAAAAACAAGTAACGCTTATGATCCGGTCGAAACGGCTACGAGGGCAACGGACAACGAAGCGCAGGCCCTATGGTTAGCAAAGGCTGATGCGGTCGCCGAGCGAGGACAGGCGATAACAAGCGTGCTGAGTCACGAGTATCTTCGGACCACCACGGTTTTCCCGGGTTCGAGATTCGCCGGAAAATTATGCTTCAGCCGCGACAAAGCGCTCGTGTCTGGCGTGGTGCGAGTCGCACTCGGCACACGTTCCTATGAATTTCCCCTGCCTGCATCGGCGTCGACGCCGATGCCGTCATCTGCTCCCGAGCTTCCGGCCTCGGGCGCTATGCGCTCCACAACCGCGAAGAGCGATTCTGGCTTGGGCGATTCGGCATGGCGTGCCGGGTTTGCTAAATCCGGAACGCTTGGTATTTCAGGGGCGAATTGGATGGAAGACCGGGTGAAGGGAGTCGAAATCCTGGAAGTGGCGCCAGACAGTGCTGCCGAAACGGCCGGCTTACGGATTGGTTACGTCATTACCGCCCTGAGTGGGCAACGCATCCACTCGACAGAAGATCTGGCGGGCATTCTCACTCACAGCAATCCTGGCAACACCATCCTGGTGGAATACCTGTTCCCCTCAAACCTGGGCTGGTTGCCGAGCCATGCGAAAGTCGTTCTCGCCGATCGCTGATTTAACCGAAGAGCTCACTCCCTGTAGGCTTCCTTGATGTGCTTACGGGCCTGTTCCGCCGGAGGAGTGCCGGCATTCTCGGCTAGAACGGTCTCATACTTTTTCATTGCCAGATCGCGTTTCTGGAGCAGGTCGTACAT
>Ga0187867_10000960_pt1 | contig 25248 bp, 22 predicted proteins | sample June2016WEW_13_1_FD_132976 | JGI IMG/M metagenome (GOLD analysis project Ga0187867, IMG submission 132976) | Peatland microbial communities from SPRUCE experiment site at the Marcell Experimental Forest, Minnesota, USA - June2016WEW_13_10 | ecosystem: Environmental > Terrestrial > Soil >... | reverse complement strand
GTCAGCAGCAACAAGTGAAGTACTGACTTTGACCCTCGCGGATCGACGGGCGACCCTTGCAATTTCGGCGATAGATGCGCCTGCGGTAGTTGACTGTTGATCTCCACCGCTGGGGGCGAAGCGACTGGCAGCATATGCGCAGAATTATAGCGCCGCCCCCTCGCTTGTGAGCCCCATGACGAGCTTTTATGATCCCCTCGAAACGATTTCTTTCCGCCTTAAATATCGGCCCAAACTTTTGAGTGAAGGTCCGTGTTTGGCCTGAGGCTGTGTCAATTGTATGCGGCAAGATTGTTTGGAACAGAGCCGAATGGGCGCATCGAAGCGTGCCATCAATTCGCATGAAGATTCTTCTCTAGTTCAGGTCCCGTAAAGCAGAAGCGAGAGCTTCTACTGACGGACCTGGAGAGCCAGGAGGCAACAGCGGTCGCCAGAGGGGGATGGTACTGGGCGGATTTTGCAAGAGTCGGAGTGCTTCTGCAGAATCGATTTCCTGGTAGCGATACCGTCGCCCTCGACCGTGAAGGATCCGCTGCGGTTTCTCAATGTCGGTCGGTGCTGCTGAACCAATCCCTCATTCTGCCAGATCGAATCCCGCTCGTAGGTGGTGATTAGGGCGCAAGCCGCCTTCGTCCGATCTTGAGCTGTCTGTTCAAGAGATTCCGTTGGGATGCGAAGAGGCCGTAGCAGTCCTCGCAGCCAACGGGAGTGCCGGAAAGGAAAAGATAATAGGCATGCCTATCTGCCAGGCGCTCACCTGCAGCAGACGAGGATGGTGCTCCACTTACACCCAGAAATGGTTGACAAAAGGAAAAGGACGAGAAGGAGCAGGATAGCTCGCTTCATATATTGATCCTTCCATGCAGTCGCTGCACAAAAGTTGCAACTTGTCGAAACACAATCTTCGCCCCAACCCACTACGCTCGTGCACCCGGAATGAGATAGGATGTCGAGCCGCTTGGAGGATCGTCCCCAACTCGGAAACTGGGGATCTAGCTCGTATTTGACGTCAAATCGCTGTGCACTGATCCTATGAAAGCAGTTGTCAAGGAAAAAATTCTTCCTCCTCCCCTTAGGGGAGACGTGGATGTGGTGACTTGCATCCAGCCCCGTGGGGTTCTTGCGAAAAAAGAGTCCTAACCATCGAATAAATCATCTCAGGTTATAGCTCTTGGAACAAACCCATGGCAGCCAGTCCAAACTTTACGACACCGCTTCCCTCGAACCCTCGCCCCCTGAATCTCGATCAGGTGGAGGATCTGCTCAAGCTGCAAAAGGCCGCTCAGAAAATCAGCTCCATCCTTGACCTCGACCAGCTCGTTGATAAGGTCGTGAACGAGATCGCCCGTTCCTTCGGATGTCTGGATTCTGACATCTACCTGCACAACGAAGAGCGCGGCGAACTGTCGCTAGCGTGCGCCCATGGCTGCGCGGGCTGCGACCTCCACGGTCCGGGCCACAGCCTCAAGATCGGGAAAGGCATGGTCGGATACGTCGCATCCATTGGCCAGATGCACTACGCTCCCGATGTGCGCCAGGACCCCTATTACATTGGCTGTGAAGAATCCACGCTCTCGGAAGTTGCTATCCCCCTCCATGTGGAAGGGCAATTGGTGGGAGTATTTACCGCCTCCCACACCGAACTGAATGCCTTCGACCCCTCCCAACTGCGGCTGCTTCAAGCCCTGTGCAGCGATGTGGCAGTGGCCGTCTACAACGCTCGGCGATTTCAGCAGGAACAGCGACAACGGGAGCAAATGACTCGCGAGGCTCGAGAGGCCCGCGTCATTCAACAAGCATTGCTTCCCAAAACCTCTCCCTCCATTCCTGGTTTTACCGTCTCCGGGCTTTCCGTTCCTGTGGGTGCCGTAGGCGGCGACTGGTACGACTTCATTCCCATGGACAAAGGCCGTTGGGGGCTGGTGCTGGCCGACGTTTCCGGCAAGGGAACCGCTGCAGCGCTGCTCATGTCCGCCACTCGTGGCATCTTGCGATCGCTGGTCGAGGCCGCCTGCACTCCCGGTGAAGTGCTGACGAAGCTGAACCGCCTTCTGGTCGAGGACTTTCCCGCCGGCCGTTTTGTGACCATGGTATATGCCGTGCTTGATCCTGCTAAGCGGACTCTGACCTTCGCGAATGCGGGTCACCTGCGGCCGCTCCTGATGACCGGCATTTCACCCCAGTTCCTCGACGTGGAGCGAGGAATTCCTCTGGGACTGGGACCAGGCGATTTCTCGGAGGTGGAAGTGAAGCTTCCCCCGGGTTCTCGCTTGGTGTTTTACAGCGACGGCATTACCGAGGCGGAAAATCAAGCGGACGAAGAGTATGGGTTGGTGCGTCTTCAGGAACATTTTTGGCGAACAGACGCCTCCGCCGAGAGCCTCCTCGATGACGTACGCTCGTTCGCCGACGGTTCGGGACTGCGCGATGACGCCAGCGTCATCCTAGTTAAGGGCTAACCGGGTCACAATGTTCGACTGCTCGCAGAGGTGGACATGATTTGCTTCAACAACGCTTCCGGAGTACAGGCTCGGAGGCGTTTAGTGCTTAATCTGCACAGGGCATGGCATAACTGACGGACGTTATATCGGCACTGGACTACATTTCATGGCCGCAAGCCTGGCATGGCGAAAGAATAACGCGCGGCGAGACAAGGGACTGTGTACTGGCTGCGGAGAGTCGCCGTGCGTGGGCAAGAATCCGCGTCTGCTCCGCGAACGGAGGGAACCGGGTCGAATCGAAACCGCCATCGAGCAGAGAAATGAATCGGAGCTTCGGTGGGCAGCAGAATACTATCGCATAAGTGCACGGAGTGTTTGCAGTGCCCCTCGCAAAGAACGCTCGGCTTACTGGCTTCGTATTAAGGCGCGAGTCGCGGGCGCTTTCCTGAAACTTACCTCATCTTCAGGTGAGGTGTAGTAACTGATGCAAAATGTATGGTCCGCCGCCCGAGCGCAGGAAGAATTGGGTTGGACGAGAAGCAGTCTGCGAAAATGTATCCGGCCTCTGGTGGAGAATCGTCTCCGGGCGCAATGATGATGGTCCGCTCGTCCTTGTGATCGCGTCGGTCATGAAAGACCGGTGTTTCACGCAGGTTCTCGGGCATGCCATTTGACTTGTGTTTTGATCCCAGATACGATCCTTCGCGTTTGGTGCGTAACACCACCGCTCGGGCCCCCTGGGTGAACATCTTGCGCAGATATGGATTGCCCCGCTTACGGATCCCCAGCAGCTTCGATTTTACTCCGGATGACCCTTGCCCCGGTACCGGCCCGAGCCACGCCGCAAACTCTCGCCCTTGTGAAGGACAGCTCCGTTTCCAATGGCCGATACTACGGCGGTGGCCACTAAGGGGACCCACTCCTGGGATCTGCTGCAGCCGAGCGCAAGCTTCGTCCGCTGCTCGCGATCTTCTCCAGATCTTCACTTAAGCTCTCGATCTGCAACTGCAGATGTTTCCACCCCTGCCAAAGAAAATCCAACACCCGGCGCATGCGAGCCGTCAGCTTCTTTAGCCCCAAGCAAGCGGCGCAGTATCGAAAAGTTTCCTTCGATGTGAGCAACCTAGATCATCCCTTCTAGTCGCACATAGCTTGCTTCCATTCCGCGTTCCATTCCTGTCGCGAGCATAGCTGCCCGCGTGTGAGCATTCGGCAGAATCATGCGCATGGTCATCAATGTGCCTGTGCCGTCCGCATCAAACCTCGTCTCAATGTGGTTGTCGGGCGTAGGATCTGGCAGGTGCATCCGCTCGACATGGACGATCCGGCTGTACGGCTCAAGTTCGATGTATTCGCCCGTGAGGTGGAATCCATCTCCTTTGCCATTCGTCCACTCATAACGGATCTTGCCGCCCGGCCTCGCGTCATTGATGCAGACGGGCATCGTCCAACCTTCAGGACCGAGCAGCCATTTCTGGATTAGTTTCGGATCGGTATGGGCGCGGTACACGGCTGCGGGAGGGGCGGCGAATCGCCTGGTCACAACCACGTGGGTGTTACCTTCAGTCTTCAGAGTCAATTTGCTCATCGTTCTTCTCCTCTTTTTATCTTCGGTTGTTCATGCCGGCGAGAACCTGGTCCAGCCGGTCGTAGTTCTTCTCCAGCGCTTTTCGCAACATTGCGAGCCACTGGTCCATTGCTTCAATGCCGGCCTTTGCGAGACGACGAGGGCGCTTCGTGCCATCCACGCGACGTGCAACAAGTCCTGCGTCTTCGAGCACCCTCAGGTGTTGGGAGATTGCCGGTTGCGTCATCTCGAAGGGCTTGGCTAGTTCCGTCACAGTTGCTTCGCCCTTGGCGAGACGTGCAAGGATTGCCCGACGCGTTGGATCGGCCAAAGCAGAAAAGGCGGCATCGAGATTCAGTGTTCCTGACATAAGCATTATCTTATATAAGTGCATGCTTATCGTCAAGGGAAACCTGCTAGGACTTCGGAGGCATCCCAAACTCTGGAATGCATGGGTTCCCTCGTAAGGGCGACTCTTCCAGGATCAAAGGGCCCGATCATGGGCGGCGCTGTATCTTCTCGCTGCGAGAGAGGCGAAAGCCGGTGACGTCTGCAACGGCACCGGATCGACAACCGTCACCTTACGGGGAATTGGCCGAAGCGATCGGAGGGGACCTTAAACTTCCAGCGCGCTCCGTCAGCCGCGAAGTGCGATCATGACGCGCAAATACCTGCGGATCGTCACCGAGTCACCAAGGACCTCGAGGTGGCCGATTTTCTTTCTGGTGAAGGCGAACGGCCGATGAAGTGCCTACACGACCCAGGTGGCCAGCGATCCCGTCATCGTGATGGGTTCCGGTCGCGAATAAACAGCTTCGTTGGTCGTCCCTTGTATGTCGCGAGCTGGTGTTCACGATATCCGCATTTCACCGCAACACGAATGGAGGGAAGGTTCTCAGGGGCGATGATGCAAGCGGTCTGCGGGGATGGGAAGTGTTCATCACCCCAGGCAACTACCGCGCGAACCGATTCCGTTGCGAAGCCTCTGCCCTGCGCTTGTGAGACCAAAGCCCACCCGATTTCCGGCACGCCTTTGAGGGACGGCTGCAGGGAGCGCTTGTAGTCAGCGAAACCAACCTCTCCGACAAAATTGCCCGTTGCCTTGTCCTCTGCCACCCAGTAACCAAAGCCGAGTAACCACCAGTGCCCAAAATAACGCAGAAACCTCGCCCAAGACTCCTCCTCGGTGTGCGGTTTCCCGCCAATGTGCCGAGTCACGTTGGGGTCGGCCCACATCGCGGCGCAATGAAGGAAGTCGTCAATGGCATGGCCGCGGAGTCGGAGGCGCTCTGTTTCAATGGTTGGCACTGCTACTGTGGGCTGGAATGAGCCTGGCATTGGAGGAGTTTACCCATGGGTATGCCTTGCAGCAAGAGAGGAAACTGAAACGCGGCATTTGACGTCAAGAAGACCTCAGCGCCGGAAGAAAGCGATCAAGTGCTGGATCTTCGGCCACACTTCCCTCATCAGGTTACCGAAAGGTTGCTCGTCGTTCGGGAGGAATCTCAGCGATTGTCAGTGGCAAATTTCCCACATGCCAACTTGAACCTTGCGGCGGACGCATTCGCGTATTGCTGAGCCGACGGTGGAGGTGATCTGAGCTAATTTGATTTAGTTTGGGTCGCAGAGGAGAATCTCTCTGGGACCCATCTACGTCAGATCATGCTTGAGGAGTTGAGGCGCCGCAACCACGCCGAGTCCACCATCCACGCTTACCTCCACACCGTTGAACACCTCAGTAGATATTTTCATCAGATATTTTCATCGTCGTCCCGATCAGCTTGGCCCGGAGCATATCCGCCAGTATCAGGCCGCATTGTTCACGCGGTGGAATCTGGCCCCGAACACCGTGACGCAGCGGTTGGCAGCCTCACGTTTCTTCTATGTCCAGGTATTGAAGAGAGGATGGAGCTTTGCCGAGACGCCGTATCCGAAGAAGATTCTGCGCTTGCCGCAGGTGCTGAACCAGGAAGAAGTGGCGCGTCTGATCGACGCGGCGGTGTTTCCCCTTTCATCGCATCCTGCGGATGACGCTCTATGCCACGGGCGCACGCCGCGCAGAAGTGGCACGCCTGAAGATCAGCGATATCGATAGCCAACGGATGGTCATTCATATGCGGGGAGGCAAGGGACGCAAGGACCGCGATGTCATGCTCGGCCCGAAGCTGCTCGATGCTCTTCGCGTCTACTGGCGCGGGCTGAGGCGCAAGCCCACTGATGGCTGTTCCCCGGCAACCGATGGCATACGGCAAGTTATCCTGTCTCCTCCAAGGTTTTCTGGACCGCCTGTCAGCAGGCCGCTGAACGCGCCGGTCTTGAGCACAGGCACATCCATCCCCACACCTTGCGTCACTATCTACCCTTCCTGACTATGTCGAGTGATAGGGAGGGGTCATGGCGATCGTTCAACAGTTGCAGGTCGCAACGCGAATCGAGTCGATCAATCACCCGACATAGTTTTCTCCGTTTTTTCTGCTCGAAAGACTATTGAGGAAGCCAAGTCCCATTCTTGGATTACTTCCTCCGCCGAATGCTTGCGTCTCCGAGAGTTTTGCGAGAACTTCACCCAGCGCTCCTAATTGCGGCTCCAGTTCCCACTTGGAGAACCGCTAGGAGCAGAGTTGAGCGCCGTAGCATTTGGCGTATTTTGCATACAGAATGGCGTATTCTGCATATCGGAGCGCCCGGCGAGCATTTACATTAGAGTGCATGTACAACGCGAAAGCCTATTCCGCTGCCAGCGCGACGTCGCCGCTGGCGTCCACCACGATCACACGGCGCGACCCGACTGACCACGACGTACGGATCGAAATCCTTTTCTGCGGCATCTGTCACTCCGATCTCCACCAGGTTCGCAACTGTGGAGCGAATTCATGCCCACCCTCTATCCATGTGTTCCGGGTCACGAAATCGTCGGACGCGTTACCAAGGTCGTTTCTTCGGTGACCAAGTTCAAGCCCGACGACCTCGCCGCCGTTGGCTGCATGGTGGAGTCCGATCGCACGTGTCCGGAGTGCCAAGCGGGCCTCGAGCAGTTCTGCCCGAATCCGACCTTTACCTACAGCTTTCCCGACAAGCATCTGGGTGGTGTCACCTACGGCGGCTACTCCGACAGCATCGTCGTCGACCAGAGGCTCGTCCTGCGTGTCCCCGCAAACCTTAACCCCGCCGGAGCTGCTCCTTTGCTTTACGCCGGAATCACTACGTACTCATCGATGCGCCACTGGGGCGTCACCAAGGGCAAGAAGGTTGGCGTGGTCGGTCTCGGTGGACTCGGTCCTATGGGCGTTAAGATTGCCCATGCGCTCGGTGCACACGTTGTAGTCTTCACGACTTCTCCAAATCAGAAGGATGATGCTCACCGTCTCGGCGCGGACGAGGTCGTCATTTCACGCAATGCGGACGAGATGCAAAAGCACGCTGGCAGCTTCGACTTCATTCTCGACGCTGTCTCTGCCGACCACGACATAAACGCTTACATTAGTCTCTTACGCCGCGATGGCAACATCACGCTCGTCGGTGCGCCGAACAAGCCTCTACCGGTTTCCGCATTCGGCCCTATCAGGGGACGCCGCAGCCTCCCCGGTTCGCCGATCGGCGGTATGCCCGAGACCCAGGCGATGCTCGATTTCTGCAGACAACACAACATTACCGCCGATGTCGAAGTCATTCCGATCCCGAAAGTCAACGAAGCCTGCGAGAGACTACTCAAATCGGATGTGAGGTACCGCTTCTCGATCGACATGGCTTCTCTCAAGAGTGAGTAAACCGATGAATAAGCACTTTCGCGTGTCTGGCAGCACATTTCAGAAGTTGGAAGAACTCGAAGTCAGCGCCGCTGCGGTCCTCCGCAGGGCGGGGCTCCCCCAGGGATATAGCAAAGAGCCGCGAGTGCTACTCAAGACCGAGGAACTCTTTGCGCTGTGGCGTGCGATTGGCGAAGTGAGCACCAATCCTGCGATCGGCCTCCAACTCGGCTCAGAGACCAGGACTGAACGATTCCACCCGATCGGTCTCGCCGCCCTGTCATCGGAGAACTTCGGTGCAGCCATAAGCCAGATGGCGCGCTCGAAACAGCTCACCTGCCCGGAAGAGATCCTGCAGGAGAAGGACGACGAAGAGTGGAGCATCCAGTTCCGTTGGCTGCTCGCAGCTGAAGTCGAGCCTCCGGTGCTGATCGAATCCGCATTTGCTTGGGTACTTTCGACTGCTCGCCTTGGCACGGGTACGCGCCTGTCGCCGCTGCGCCTGGAGTTCGTACAATCCCGCGCACATGTAAAAACGATTGAGCGCCACTTCGGCTGCTCGGTGACCTGCGGAGCTCCGCGCAATGCCATCGTCTTTCACGCCGCTGATGCTGAACGGCCATTCGTCACTCGGAACGCTGAGTTGCTGGGACTGCTGGCGCCACAGTTTGAGGAAGAGCTGAAGCAGGAGAACGGGGATAAGAATTTCGTCGAACGAGTCCGTGTAGCCATACAACAGAAGCTCACCGGCCAACTTCCGACCATCGAGGACATCGCCGATGTGCTACACATAAGCTCGCGTACTCTGCAGCGGCGTTTGCAAGACGAAGGGCTCAGCTTCCAGCGCGTTTTAGAAGAAGCTCGTCACCAGCTTGCTCGCCACTATCTCAACAACTCCGTCCTCGAGTTGAATGAAGCTGCCTACCTCCTGGGATACGAAGACGGGAACTCCTTCGTTCGCGCTTTCCGCAGTTGGGAAGGAGTTCCACCCGCCCGCTGGCGGGAAAAAACCGTGCAAGGGCAGCATCGTAACCGGGCCCATCCGTATAGAAATGCAATTTGAAAGGAGAAGTAATGAAGAAACGCAAACTTGGAAAAAGCAATCTTGAAGTGTCGGCCATCGGCCTTGGCTGCATGGGAATGAGCTTCGGTTTTGGTCCGGCTGCGGACAAAAAGGAAATGATCTCTCTGATGCGGTCTGCTGTCGAACGTGGCGTAATGTTCTTCGACACCGCCGAAGTTTACGGTCCTTTCACCAACGAAGAACTCGTGGGCGAAGCGCTGGCTCCGCTTCGTGACAAGGTGGTGATCGCCACCAAGTTCGGGTTCAGACCTGATCCCAATGGTGGACCGCGTTGGAGCGGTCTGGACAGTCGTCCGGAACACATCAAGGAGGTCGCCGAGGCCTCGCTCAGGCGCCTCAAAACCGATGTAATCGACTTGTTCTATCAGCACCGCGTCGATCCAAATGTGCCAATCGAAGACGTTGCTGGTGCCGTAAAGGACCTGATTCAGCAAGGCAAGGTCAAGCACTTCGGCCTTTCTGAAGCAGGAGTGGAAACAATCCGTCGCGCACACAAAGTTCAGCCCGTCGCTGCACTCCAGAGCGAATACTCACTTTGGTGGCGAGAACCTGAGGCCGCAGTCATACCGACACTCGAGGAACTCGGCATCGGGTTCGTTCCATTCAGCCCGTTGGGCAAGGGCTTCCTCACCGGTAAGATCAGCGAAGAGACGCAGTTCGACAAGACTGACTTCCGCAACATTGTTCCTCGCTTTACACCGGAGAACCGTAAAACGAATCAGGCATTGGTTGATCTGATTGGCACGTTCGCGCAACAGAAAAAGGCGACGCCTGCTCAGATCGCGCTTGCCTGGCTGCTTGCACAAAAGCCGTGGATCGTTCCGATCCCGGGTACGACGAAGCTGCATCGACTCGAAGAGAACATCGGAGGCGCCGCCGTCCAACTTACGCGCGAAGATCTCCGGCAGCTGGAAACCGCAGCCTCAAAGATCTCGGTACAAGGTGCTCGTTACCCCGAAGAACTGCAGAAGTTGGTGGGCCGCTGAGCAACAACAGATGACGAAAACTGAGGTAAAGCGGTATGCGCGTCGGTATCCTGGGTTCGGGTTTGATGGGAGGAACGCTCGGAACGATCTTCGCGCGCGCTGGACCTGAAGTCGTCTTCAGTTACGCGCGAAGCAGCGACAAACTCAAGAGGCTGGCGCGTGACGCTCCGGGCAACGCACGCGGCGGCACGCCGGGCGAGGCTGCAAAGGATGCGAACGCCATTCTGCTGGCCGTGCATTGGTCGCGAATCGACGATGTGCTGAAGCAGGCAGGCGATCTCGCGGCTAAGGTGATCTTGACTTGCTGCCTCCCGATGGATGTGGGCAACACGAAACTGATCATCGGCACCACCACGTCGGGTGCCGAAGAGCTTGCAAAGAAAGTTCCACGAGCTCATGTAGTCTGCGCGTTCAATACCGTTCCAAGCGAGGTTCTGTTCGGCACCTTCGAAGCTAAACACAAGAACACGCACCCGAGCTTGGTGTACTGCGGCGACGACCACGGTTCCAAAAATGTCGCGATCAAGCTAATCCAAGACACGGGTTTCGATCCGGTGGATGCTGGCTCTCTCTACGAATTGCCCGATACACCGAGCCATTCGCGCTGCTCGTCGGAGAACTCGCATATGGTGGCGACACTGGCCCGGAACTAGCGTACCGGTTCGAGCGGTTTGCGAAAGGATGATGGCCAAGTCATCGACTCCCCGACAATGGCCATGACGCACATCGCTATTCGGGAACATCGCGACGGCAAGACCTCTGACCGGATGGAAAGGTTAGCGACGAACAGTGCGCTAGGGCTGATCAGGTAGCATATTGAAAGGGACCTGAAGAAAGTGTTCATCGGCATTCATAACGCATGGGATGCTGTTACCTACCACATCTTTGTTCAGAGGAGCAGACGAGAGGAGGATGAGGGCGTCGCTGAGTAGGCCAACAGCAACTGCAATCGGTCCTCTCGCTGCGGTGCCGGGATCGAGAGCACGGGAGCGATTGCAGTTATGGTGTCTGTATGGCCCAGAAGTAATCGGTTCTTCCGCCGGGTAGTACCGACAAATGCCCTTCGCAACCGCCATTCGTTGGCAACTCCCTTCACTCGGGATCACAACCGGTATGCCGACTTGAACGATACCTAATTCCAATGTAGTTGCGTCCGGACTGCCTACCATCCGTGAGGTGGAGACTCCAGCTCATGCGAAGCCTTGTCGCCAGAACCGAAGCGCTGCGACCGTCCTCCCTGTTCATTTACGGACACCCGCGAGTGAAACCGGGCACACCGTTCGGTTCTCCACCTGCGAGATCCCGCAAACCGCCTTGTTCTGATTAAGTTGCATTCACGACACTTTGGCTCTCGAATTGCCCATTTTCCCATGTCGCCAAATTGGCACTCCGAGTCCGACCATGACCATCTTACTGCAGGACCTGCGATTTGCCCTTCGTCAGTTGCGCAAGTCTCCCGGATTCACCCTCGTCGCGATTTTAACGCTAGGACTAGGAATTGGCGCAAACGCCATGGTCTTCTGTGTAATGAATGCGCTTATACTGCGCCCGCTGAATGTGCCACAGGCGGAGAGCCTCTACCAACTCATGCGCGGTAAAGACAAGGCGGGCAATCATTCGTTTCCAGACTATCTCGATCTGCGCGATCGTAACCGTACCTTTGATGATCTGGTAGCGTATGACGGGGCTGTAGCAGGGATCGATACGGGCGGAAATCCATCCGGCGCCTGGGTCGAACTGGTGACCGGAAACTACTTTGACGGATTACGCCTTCAGCCGTATCTTGGCCGTTTGTTCCATTCCTCCGATGAGCATGGCGCGAACAGCGCTCCTTACATCGTGCTCACCCACGCGTATTGGCACAGCCATTTTCACGATGATGCTGGCGTGGTGGGCCGTGTTGTTCAGGTGAATAAGCATCCTTTTACGATTGTGGGGGTGGCGCCGGCTGAGTTCCACGGGACTCTAGTGTTTTTCTCTCCCGATTTCTTTGTGCCGATGGTTAATCAGGAACAGGTAGAAGGGAAGAATAACCTGAACGAGCGCGGGAAGCGTTGGGTTTTTTCGGTGATGGGACACCTGAAGACGGGAATCACTCCGGCACAAGCGATTGCCGATCTGAACTCGATTGGCGCAGATCTGGAAAAGAGCTATCCCAAAGATGACAACGACATCAGCTTTACTCTGGCGCGCCCAAGTCTTTATGGCGATTATCTTGGCCGTCCCCTCCGAGAATTCCTAATCGGACTGATGCTGCTGGCGGGGTTAATTCTGCTGGCCGCATGCGCCAACCTAGGCAGCTTGTTTGCGGCGCGTGTCGCGGACCGTTCCCGGGAAGTTGCCCTGCGGCTCGCGCTCGGATCGAGCCGCAGGCGCATTCTGCGCCAGCTATTTACCGAAGCGACGCTGATTTCACTGATCGGAGGCACTGTCGGCCTCTTAGGCAGCATGGTGCTGTTGCGCGCTCTCAGCCGGTGGCAGCCATTCTCCAGATATCCCATCCATCTTTCTGTGAACCCCGATGCGAATGTCTACGCCGTAGCTTTGCTGGTGACGTTAGCAAGCGGATTCCTCTTTGGCGCGGTCCCGGTGGGGCAGATACTTCGCACCAATCCATACGAGGTCATCAAGGCAGGATCAACCGGCGGAGCTGGGCGGCGGATTACCGTCCGCGACCTGTTGCTGGTTGCGCAAATTGCAATCTGTGCGGTGCTGGTTACTTCCTCCCTGGTTGCCCTGCGTGGACTAGTACGCTCGCTGCACAGCAATTTCGGTTTTGAGCCGCAGAACGCAATCCTGGCAGATACAGATCTGAACATGGCCGGTTACCGCGGCGACCAAGTGCCCGCAATGCAAAGGCGCATGCTGGATACGGTGAAGGCAATTCCGGGTGTAGAGTCTGTGGGTCTCGTTAACCCGGCGCCATTGTACGCGGGCTCGGTCAGCGACCTTGTCTTTACTGACAAAACCGCAGACCTGAGGCCAGCGAATGCCGCTGCTCAGGTCTTCGTGTACAAGATATCTCCCGAATATTTCCACGCGGCGGGCACCGCTCTGCTGTCCGGAAGAAGCTTCACCTGGCATGACGATAAAGATGCGCCGCGCGTGGCGGTGGTCAACGCGGAGTTCGCGCGCAAAATCTTTGGCTCCGTAACCGGCGCAATGGGCGGGTATTACAGGAGAGAGGATGGAACGCGCATCGAGGTGGTGGGCATTGCGGAACAGGGAAAATATCACAGCCTCACCGAAGACCCGCGGCCGGCAATGTTTCTCCCATTCTTGCAATCGCCCTCGACTGAGGCGTGGATGGTGGTGCGTTCGAACCGCGATTCGCAGCAACTGGCGCCAGCCATCAGAGACACACTGCGAGACGTGGATACAGCGCTGCCAGTCTACATCCAAACCTGGACCCAGGAAATGGACCATCCTTTGTTTGCCGCCCGGATGGCGACGCTGTCGCTGGGTGTGCTGGGCATGATGGGCGCGATGCTGGCTGCGACCGGTGTCTTCGGAATGGCTGCGTACTCGGTGAGCAAACGGCTGCGGGAGTTGGGCATTCGTGTCGCCCTGGGCGGGCAGCGTAAGGCAGTGTTAGAGGCGGCATTGGGACGGGCATTTAAATTGCTGGCTATTGGTTCGACAACAGGATTGATCCTCGGAATTCTGGCGAGCCGGGTTCTCGCGTTCATTGTGTATCAGGCAACTCCTCGCGACCCGCTGGTATTGGCTGGTGTTGTTCTAGCGATGTCGCTACTGGGGCTGGTGGCCACTTGGATTCCCGCCCGACGCGCGCTGTCCCTTGATTTTATGATCCTGCTCCACGAGGATTGAATCGGCGTTATTGAAAGAGTTCCAGTACATCAGTACGCTGTAGTAGACCTCCAGCAAGGTTTTGCAGGATGTCAGTGATGTCAGGCTTCACAGTGAAGGACATAACGCGAAACAGAATCGCAGTGGCTCAGGTATCGGCAAGCCGGGGTGTAATTCGGTGCGGTACTCTGATCGGATCAATGTCGACCAGTGGCGCCTGGCTGATTGCGGAACGTACAACGATGTTCTGAGAACAATGATTCTCAAGCCGGAACCAGGAAAGCTGGGTCAGCATACTCGGGATGAGAAACATGTCGGTTCCTGTCGGATTGGGGTCGATTCGTAGTCATCGATACCTTGCTTCTCATCCGTAACGATCAAACGCGTTCGCAATGATCAAAAAATTGTTGTCGAGAAGCCTTATCATTACCAATCTGCCATCTCGGTAGGAGGATCGGCCGATTCGAGGATCTGGCGGAAGCAAACAGCGGTAGCTGGTCTGCGAAAGGGACAGCCATAGAGGGAGTGAAAGCCCGAGGTCGACGACGCTGGATACGGCAGGAGGGTCATTGGACTCGAAAGAGCCAGCGACTCCGAAGTCGGAACAGATCGCTTTCTAGTTTTTCAGTTCGAGCGATGCGGCCATCGAGCTGGCGCATGAAATCTCCTTCGTGTGTTTCGGAAGGTACATGAGCGGATTCCCACGAGTTCAGAGAGCCGTTAGCAGCCGCAGCCCAACTGCTATTCCGCCGGGTCGTAGTTCAGGTTTTGCCCGAGCCATCGCTCGATCTCTACCACGCTCATCCCTTTGCGGTTGCTATAGTCGGCGACTTGATCACGGTCGATCTTGCCGAGGCTGAAATATCGCGATTCCGGGTGGGCGAAGTAGAGACCAGCCACGCTCGAGCCGGGCCACATCGCAAACGACTCAGTGATGAGCATCCCGGTGTTCGCCTGCACGTTGAGCAAACGCCAGAGGGAACCCTTCTCCGTGTGATCCGGGCACGCCGGGTAACCCGCAGCCGGCCTGATTCCCCGATACTTTTCTTGGATGAGATCCGCGTTGCTCAGGCCCTCCGCACGACCGTAACCCCATTCCTCCCGCACCCGCTTGTGCAGGCATTCGGCGAAAGCTTCAGCCAAGCGATCAGCGATGGCCTCTGCCATGATCGCGTTGTAGTCGTCGTTCTCAGACCTGAACCGGTCGCACAGCTCCTTCAGGCCGATCCCGCTGGTTACCGCGAAACATCCGATGTGATCGGGCAGCCCTGTTTCCTTCGGCGCGATGAAGTCGGCGAGTGATCGGCACGGCTCGCTGCCTTCCTTATTGGATTGTTGCCGGAGGAAGTGGAATCGCTCTAACACCTGTCCTCGGCCGTCGTCAGCGTACAACTCGACATCGTCGCCCACAGTGCTGGCGGGGAAGAGGCCGTATACGCCACGCGCTGTAATCAGGTTGTTCTCAATGATGGCATCCAGGAGAGCATTGGCTTCGGTGAAGATCTGGCGCGCCTGTGCACCCTGCCCCTCGTGCTCGAGAATGCGGGGGTACACCCCCTTCAGCCCCCAGGTGTGAAAGAACGGCGTCCAGTCGGCGAAGTCGCGCAGCGTCGCCAAAGGAAAGTTATCCAGCACGCGCACACCGATAAACGAGGGTTTGGGCAGGTCCTCGGAACGCCATTTAATCGGAGTTCGCCTCGCGCGAGCGGTCTCAAGGGAGACGATCGTTTGGCGTGGGGCGGCGTGGGCCTTGCGAAGCGCCGCGTAATCGGCGCGATGCTGTGCCACGAACGCCGACTTGCCCTCATCACTGAGAAGGCTGGTCGTCACCGGCACCGCCCGGCTCGCATCCGGGACGTGGACCACTGGTTCGCTGTAATGAGGCGCAATCTTAACGGCCGTGTGCGCTCGGCTCGTGGTCGCCCCTCCGATCAGTAGTGGCAACTTGAAGCCCTGACGCTCCATCTCGCGGGCCACATGCACCATCTCGTCGAGAGACGGCGTGATCAGCCCGCTGAGGCCGATCATGTCCGCCTTTTCCGCCTTGGCGCGTTCGAGGATCTTTTCGCAGGGGACCATCACCCCCATGTCGATCACCTCGTAGTTATTGCAGGCGAGGACTACGCCGACGATATTCTTACCAATGTCGTGAACGTCGCCCTTGACCGTCGCGAGCACGATTTTTCCCTGCGCCTTGACCACCTGGCCGGATGCCGCCAGGGCAACTTTCTCGGCCTCCATGAACGGCGTCAGGTGCGCTACGGCCTTCTTCATCACGCGGGCGGACTTGACCACCTGGGGCAGAAACATCTTGCCCGCTCCGAAAAGATCACCCACCACACTCATGCCGGCCATCAGCGGGCCTTCGATCACCAATAGAGGGCGGCCCAGTTTGACGCGGGCTTCCTCGGCATCGACTTCGATGTACGCGTCAATCCCCTTGACCAGCGCGTGAGAAAGACGCTCCTCGACCGTGCCAGCGCGCCATTCCTCGGCCTTCTTTTCATTTACCGCCTTGCCGACGCCCTTCAGCGTCTGGCCGTAATCCACCAGTCGCTCGGTCGCGTCGGGACGGCGGTTTAGCAGTACGTCCTCGACCAGCAGCTTCAGCTCAGGCTCAATCTCTTCGTAGACCTCGAGCATTCCGGCATTCACGATGCCCATGTCCATGCCCGCTGTGATGGCATGATAAAGGAATGCGGAATGCATGGCCTCGCGAACCTTGTTGTTGCCTCGGAAGCTGAACGAGATGTTCGAGACGCCACCGCTGACCTTCGCGTGCGGCAGGTTGGCCTTGATCCAGCGCGTGGCGTTAATGAAGTCCACCGCGTAGTTGTTGTGCTCCTCCATGCCGGTGGCAACGGTGAGGATATTCGGATCGAAGATGATGTCTTCGGGCGGGAAACCAACCTCGTCGACCAGTATCCGGTAGGCGCGCTCGCAGACGCGGATCTTGTCCTCGTAAGTCGCGGCCTGGCCCTGTTCGTCGAAGGCCATCACCACCACCGCCGCGCCATACTTCAGAACGGTAGCGGCGTTCCGGCGAAACTTTTCTTCGCCTTCTTTCAGCGAGATCGAATTGACAATGCCCTTGCCCTGCAGACACTTCAGCCCCGCCTCGATGACCCCCCATTTCGAGGAGTCCACCATAAAGGGCACCTTGGCGACTTCGGGCTCGCTCGCCAGCAATTGCAGGAAGCGTGTCATTGCCGTGACGCCGTCGATCATGCCCTCATCCATGCAGATATCGAGGACATTCGCTCCGTTCTCGACTTGCTGGCGAGCGACGCTCACAGCGTCTTCATATTTGCCGTCTTTGATCAGCTTCGCGAATTTGGGCGAACCGGCCACGTTGGTCCGCTCCCCGATCATGATGTAGACGCCGGGCTGCTGGGTGAATGGCTGTGAGCCCGAGAGACGAAGCGGCTTCGTCTCCCTGGCCGCGGGCACAGTTGGGCTAGCGGGCAGGCTCACGCTCTGCTCTCGCTTTGGAGGGCGTAGGATCCGTCAATGAGCGTCGTCCCCCATTTTCGCGGAGGCTGGCCTTCGAGCGCTTTGGCGATAGCCGCGATGTGCTCGGGCGTATTGCCGCAGCAGCCGCCGGCAATGTTAATCAACCCTCCCCGTGCAAAGTTGCTCAGATAACGGGCCATATCTTGCGGCCCCAGATCGAAACCGGTTTCCGACAGCGGATTCGGCAACCCGGCATTTGGGTAGCAGGAGATCGCCACGTCCGCCTTCTCCGAGAGTTCCTCCAGGAACGGATACATGAGATCGGGACCGAGCGAGCAGTTAAGACCGACCGACAGCGGTTTCACGTGCCGCACCGCGTTCCAGAACGCCTCAGTCGTCTGCGCCGAGATCATCGTCTCGCCACCGCGCCCAACCGCCGCCGAGATCATCACCGGCAGTTCGTTGCCATCGGCATCGAACACCTCACGGATGGCGACAAGTGCCGCTTTGGCGTTCAGCGAGTCGAAGATCGTCTCCACCAAGAGCAGATCCACGCCGCCCGCCATGAGGGCGCGCATCTGCTGAGCGTAGGCGGTCCTAACTTGATCGAATGTGACCACGCGGAAGCCTGGATCATCGGCATCGGGCGAGTTCGACAGTGACACGGTCAGCGGCCCAATTGCCCCCGCCACGAACCGTTGACGCGAGGTTGCAGTACCGACACGATCGGCCCATTCACGGCACTGCCGCGCCGATTGCTCATTGATATCCCAAGCCAGGCTGCCAAGAAACGGATCTTCGATGATCTTTTGGTAGAACGCGGGATCCTTTCGGCCGCCGCGCTCTCGCGGATCGTCGACAAAGAATTCGCTCTGGGTGATGCTGGTTGCTCCGAACGTGTTCGTCTCGATGATGTCCGCTCCCGCCTCAAGAAACCGGCGATGGATGTCGCCGATCACCTCTGGCTTAGTCAGCGAAAAGAGGTCACCGTTGTTCAGCAGGCCTTTCGTCGAATTCTTAAATCGCTCACCACGGATGTCCGCTTCCGTCATGCCATAGGTACGGATCGTCGTGCCCATCGCTCCGTCGATGATGGCAATGCGACTCTCGAGGATCTTTTCCAGAGGATGTGGGCGGGCTTTCGTCATATCCTTTTGATGATCTCAGGCAGTCTTCGCTTCAGCCTTAACCTTGCGACATTTCCGCAAGTATGCCTCTTTTATTATAGCGATTGGCAAGCTGTCCAAGCTCTTGCGCCTGTGATCTCTGAAGTCATCGTGATAGCGTTGCAGCTGCATTGGAGCCCGGTGGGCGTGACAGAGAAGACTTTTGTCCGAAGGACTTGAGGGCAAGGTTTTCTGCGGAGAATTGATAAAGTGCAACCCACAGCGACTCGATCTCACAGCTGCCGAATTCCTTTCGTTGCGGCGGGCGCGGTCACAGGCATCGGCAGTTTGCCGCTCACCTCGATTCCCTCGGCCATTCGTTCAGTCGCCGAATTGTCGCCAGAAATTCCCTTTTGGCCGCAACTACCTCAACTCTCAGAACGGGAGAGTATCGTTGGCCAAGGTCTCGCCATCGTGGAAGACCTTATTGAGCCTCGCAACGAAGGCTATGGGTATCAGGTAAAAAAAGGCCAGCTCGACGCGGTGCTCGAAATCCTTCATCGGAGTAGTGGGGAGTTGACGTTGGCAAACGCGGCAGGCTTCGGCGCGTTCGAAGAAGCATTGTCCTCGGGTCTCTTCAGCTTTGCACTCGCCCTCAAGGGCCAGATCGAGGGCCCAATCACACTGTCGGCGTATCTGTTCCACAAGGGCCGGCCCTTCCTAGCCGATCCAGCACTTTTTGCAGCCATCGCATTTCATGTCTCGCAGATCATCAGCTGGCAGATTGATCGCCTGAAATCAGTTGGCCTGCCTGTGCTGCTGTTTGTTGATGAACCAGCCTTGTGCTTGGACGCAACTGTCGCTAACGCTGTCTCGGAGGAACAGCGGCTCAACGCATTGGCGGCCACGTTGGAAGACGCTCGCATTCGCGGAGCCTACGCCGGACTGCATTGCTGCGCAGCGCGTCCCTTCGAGCGCATGTGCCGCGTGCAGCCAGATATCATTTCGTTCGATGCTCATGAAGGACTCGACTTGTTCTTTGCTGATTGGCATGCCCTGGACTTCATGCAACAGGGTGGAACGGTTGCCTATGGAATAGTGCCCACCCGGCCAGGAGTGAACGCCGTCGATTCAGCGAGCATCTTCATTCGCTGGCTGAAAGCCGCGTCTCTGGCGGGCGATCCCCAGAAATTTGCCCAGCGTGCGATGATCACAGCAACCTGCGGACTTGGGCTGCTTGATACGTCCTCTGTCGGAGAGTCGTTCAGCGTCGCGCACAACGTAAGCAAACTGATCCGATCCTTAGCTGGTTCGCCAGAACCGTGACGCTTTCAAGACAGCGTCATACCGAATTCCAGTATAGAGTGAAGGGCTCTTCGGATGAGAGATGGCAAAGGCTGCTTCGTGGTGAAGCACATCCACCGCACACGCTTCGGAATGCTCGGGGTGCTATTGTGTGGACGAGTTTCGGCGCGACGGCACAGCCGCTCCCAGGTTGAAGCGGCCGGATGTGTTGCAAGCTGTTCCTTTGTTCGCCAAAACTCTTGAGGCCCAGAGGTGGATCGCACGAGTCCCGGCTTAGCGTGTCCATCGGTCGTTCAGCCGCTCGCTGCCGGTGGCTTTCTTTTGACGATGACTTACATCGGGTAGCCGACTTCCCATTACGAATCGTAAGCCGACATCAGGTCATTTCCGTGGGGCCGACAACTCGACCGGCATCGTTCGGATCCTCTGCGCCCGCGCGTGATACGCCTTGGCAACTTCGAAGAAGGCGGTCTTAGGAGAGCAAGCGGCACCCAATCCGAGAGTCCAACTTCTCAGAGTGACCGAGTGGTAGCATGAGCGTGTCCAGGCTTTGCCTGCCTCACGACGAGCGAAGCGATGGTCTTTCTGGAAGAACCGCCAACTCCCCACCTTCGTTCATGGGTTCGATCCCTGTGGTACTGCCGGGCACCCCGGTTTTCCCATCGCCGCGAACGCGTTTTGCCCAATGGCTGCATGCAGATCATCCTCAATTTGTCCCGCAGCTATCTCACCGACTGCGGAGAGGACGGAAAGGCAAACAGGCGCCTTCCGCGAGCCATCGTTGTAGGCACGCGAGCACGATATGATGTAGTTGTATACGGCCAACATGGAAGAGATGGTCGGGATTGTGATCCAGCCTGGAGGTTTTGCGGGGCTGTTCCGCGAGCGCGCCGACCTGTTTTTTGAGCGCTCTATCGGTTTGGAAGAGGTCTGGGCTGGCACGTCTCTCACGGACAGGCTGTGCGAAGTTCCCACCCCCGTCGAGAAGCTGAGGACTCTGGAAGTTTTCCTGACCGGACGGCTTCATCCAGGTGCCCGGCGTTCTGAACTGGTCGATCAGGCGATGCATCTCTTCCGAGAAAAAGGTTTCCGCGTCGCCGAGTGTGCTCGATCCGTAGGAGTAAGCGAGCGGCGACTCTCACAGGTGTTTCGAGAACATGTCGGAATCGCCCCTAAAATGTGGTGCCGGATTCGCCGCTTTCAGAGTGCCGTGCGAGCTCTGCACGGCGGGGTGGACGTGCCTTGGACGGAGTTGGCACTCGGCTGTGGGTACTACGAGCAGTCACATTTTGCCGATGATTTCCGGGCGTTTTCCGGTATCAATCCCACCACTTATTCTGCACGCCGCGGACCCTGGCAAAATCACGTGCCCATTCGTTAGTTCCGAATTTTCCAAGCATAACGGCGCCTCCGGTGACAGGATGACGGGCATGACCACCTTAGCGAAGAACTGCAAATCAACCGTAATCTCAGGGCTCCGCTATCGCAATGCCACGGCAATGATCGAATGGCTGTGCCGGGTCTTCGGGTTTGAGAAGCAGGCCGTTTATGCTGGTCCTGACGGGGTGGTGATGCATTCCCAGCTGACTTTTGGCAACGGCATGATCGTGGTCGGCTCGGTCAACAATGGGATGCCGCTGTCGAATCTGCTGAAGCAGCCGGATGAGATCGGTGGAGCAGAGACACAAACTCCTTATCTTGTCGTCTCCGACATCGATGCAATCTATGCCCGCGCCAGGATTGCCGGTGCCAAGATGGTGATCGATCTTGAAGAGAAGGGGCATGGCGGCAAAAGCATTCTCCTGCAGCGATCCCGAAGGACACGTTTGGAATGTTGGAACCTTCGACCCTTGGGAAGCACAACCGGCGTGAACCCGATGATTGTCCTTCGGAAAGCATGAACTCGTCGCGGATCTATTCGATACTTTGCGGTGATAAAAAGGAGACTTCCATGACACTCAACCGCTGGAAATTCAAACGCTGGACATCGAAAGGATGGACTGTTTGTGCCATCGCCCTGGTTTCCTTTGCCGCTGGATCGCTCGCTACTGCCCGCTTGATGTACGTGAATCAAGTGAGGGCCGAGAGCAATCGCGTCTTCGAGCTTCGCGTTTATCATGCGGTGCCGGGCAAACTGCCGGCGCTGGAGTCACGGTTTCGCGCCACGACTTCAAAGCTACTCGCCAAACACGATCTGAAGGTCGTGGGTTACTGGATACCCGAGGGTGCTCCGGCTTGGGACAATACATTCGTCGATGTCTTGGCGTATCCCAGCCGGGAGGAAGCGAACAAGAACTGGGCCGCGTTTGTGGCCGACCCGGAGTTTCAGGAGGTGATCAGGCCCGAGCAGGCCAACAAGCTGGTGGAAAAAGAGGACTCGACGTACATGCATCCGACGGATTTTTCGCCGATGCAGTAGTGCCGATTTCAAGATTCGATTCCTCATGACAGTCGAAGTGAACGCCAACGGAACTCTGATTCGCGGGCGTTTTTGTCGAGCGCAACCGGTTGGGGGGATGTAAACTCCCGCAGGAGACTGATTTCGTGGCCCAAGCCGATCCCCTGATCTGCAATATCTCGGACACGGCATTCCTGGCCGCGGTCTGTCGGGCGCGCGAGACTGAACGCCAAGATGCGCTCGTTCGCGATCCTTTGCGCGCCGTTTCGCCGGCAAGCGGGGGTGGTACGGCGGTGTTGGCAGAGACCGATCGCGCCTACAATCCCGACAAGAGAACGTGGAGCTTCCAAGCCACCACACATCCGTCTCCTATGATTGGACGCCGGAACGGAGAGTGGGATGCGGGTATAACAAGAACCCAAGATGGTCAAATATTTGATGAAGTCACGAAGGGTCCCACGATTACCCGCGCTCGTTTTTACAACCTGAAGAGAGACAGCTTTTCCTGCGTCTTTGAAACTTCGAACGACAGTAGGAAGACTTGGTTCAATCCTATCGATAATGAAGCCGTGCGCGCCCAGGATTGAGTGAGTCTTTGGAGCTCAGAGCCTTGAGTCGGCGGTGACGTTCCGCGGGTAGCGGCCCCAGCTCTTGGCTATCTGGAGTGCCGTACGCCTTGAGGGTGGGCAGATCGTGGATGAGTACCGCATCGTCGGAGATAACGGAGAGACCTGCTACTCCACAACGACGGTATGTGCCTTCAATGCGGTGCTTGATCAGTGGGAGCTCATATCCGCGGAGAAAGGCACGGGGCTTCAGGATTTAGGGACTGCGCGCTTCGAGCACTCCGAAATGCTGATCGAACGGAAGTTCGCCGTCATGAGCCCGACTCCGCCCATTTGGCGAATTCGCTACCATGTATCCACCCGGATCGGTTCTCATGGACTGCCGATCGCTTTACAGATGGCGGCAAGACCTGGGAAAAGAATTACCACGAGATCGAGGCTCGGCGTATCGGTCTGCCGCGATCAATCGGACCGCTCGCGCCTGCCAGAAAGCCGGCGCTGCTCCCCTGCGATGACTTGTCTCCACCGGAGGCGGGAGGCTGGAGAACTTAGATGAATTGGATACGCGTGGCATTGACGGTGTTTGCCGGGGGTTTCGTGACATCGCTGACCGATTGGTTGTTCATGGGCGATTGGCTCTACAACCGATATAACCAATACCCCGAGATTTGGCGGTTTCCGCACGGTCAGGGAGAAATGCAAGCTATCGTTTGGTCAGCCCCTCTACCATTCGTTACCTGCGCGGTCTTCACCCTCCTGTGTGCCCGCCTCGATCTGCACTCGTACAGCGCGACTGTCGAACTGGCGGTCGCGATTTGGCTTCTCGGGCCTTTGCCCTTACTCATCGTGCATGCGATGTTTATCAAACTGCACCCCGCAATTATTGCGGCTTATTCCCTCGGGTGGCTGGTGAAACTAGTCTTGGCAGCCGTGGTTGTGACCCTGATTCTGCGTTAAGTCGCAGGCAGGCTTTTCACCGGAACCTCGAAAGCATGGGCCTTACCACATCTTCGGGTTCGTTGGTCTTGGAGCGTAAGCGAGGGAGTTCGGGGCCGAGGTGGGAATCGATGACCAGCGCTCTTGTTGCAGCGTCTTTGGGATGCCGAGTATTTGGCGAGACAGGCGAACTAGGGACCGAACTGCCCGGCTGGCATTTCTCGGCTATGTCCTCAGAAGTCCAAGGCACTTGCCTCGCAGTAGTTGACGAGCGCGAAGTCTGGAGGCGAGGCCTAACTGGTGCATGGACGTAGGTCGCGACGGCAGAATTCAGCTTGCAGTCGATGATCTTTGCCGGTGCAATGGACGAAGCGGCGATGTTGCGCGTAGGCCCATTAAACGTGGTTGTCGCCTGAAGTGATGTTACGGCCGAGTGCCTGTCCGTTCGGTCCGAGCTTCCGCGCCGCCCAGGAGGGGGTCGTAATCATGGCGACGATGAGCGGGTTCGATCCCGCTGCATTGCGTAGTGCGGCGGGGATCTGAGGAAGGTTGGTTCCGATGGTGCTGAGTCCCGTTGTGACGCAGGTGGTGTTGATTCCTGTCGAACTGATGCAGACATCGATGTCATTCGCACCCGATGTCAGAGTGACCAAGCCGAGCCTGGGCATACGCGTGTGCGGAACAAGGCGTAAAGGTCATCCGCATAGCCCAGATTCGTGCTGATGTCCTCTCCGCTCGCCGACGGCTGAACCCCTATCGCGAGCGAATCGCCGAGTGCCAAATAGTAGTTTGGTCGCGGCGCCGCGTACGCTAGCGCCTGCCCCCTGAGCATCACCAAGATTGTTTCAGAATTGTTTTCAAACCGAGCCGTTTTGAACAGTCTGGATCATCCGCGAACTGTAGCATCTCAAATGTGATACAACGTTCCCCTTGCACAGGGATCGGAGGACTGGACTGTCGAAGACGAACAGTGTCAGAGGATCGGCGGAGGGTATAAGGCATTAAAATTCAGGTTTTTACTGTTTCCCTGAATGCAGCCCACATCTTTATCTACGTCGATCCAGAGTCCACGTCATGAAATCGAATGAGGAAGCGTGACCGAAAAAGCCGAGTCCGGAAAAGTGGAGAAGAACACGCCGAAGTTCAACTGGGTGAATGAGCGTTCCTCATGTGCTCTGCCCAAAGTATTCAAGGCGCTCACACTACAAGTTGAAGAGGACGTTAAGACTCGCAACGCGCTGCGCCCCAATAATTCTCCTTATGAGTTTTCGGTGGTGGAACATGGCGGCGAATTTACGGTTCTTCTGGAAGCCAAAGATGTGCGCAGGTCGGTAATATTCAGCCTTGCCGAGCACGCGATTCTAGTGCGGGACGACAACGGTAACCCGATGTTTGACGTGACCGCGACCTTTAGTGACGAAGGCGATTGCAGGCTGAAAGTGAATGGCGAGGAGCGCGACCTTTGGCAGGTGCGACGGATGGCTCTTGAAGAGCTGCTGTTTCGAGGCTTCTAGACTGGGCTGTGCGGTTTTTCCTACCATCCTACAAAATTGCCGTCCAGAGCGTAGCAAACCCGACTCGCAGGGCGACTGCCGAGAACCTGCCGATGCTCGGGCAATGAGCGTGCGTACTCGTTCACCGCATGCCCATCGCAAACGCCGCAAAGCTGCCAGCTAGCCAGTCTGACCCAATAACCAGAACTAGCGCCTTCGGTTCGGAGGTGCCGGAGTCACCCAACTCGGAGTATGATCGGGGCCTATGGCGATACCGGTCGTTCTTCCGCTTCCCGGCACGACTCGCAAACGCGGCAACCCTAACTGGGGGCGTCCCCTTCCGCCCGTCCCCGCGCT
>Ga0187867_10000958_pt1 | contig 25255 bp, 18 predicted proteins | sample June2016WEW_13_1_FD_132976 | JGI IMG/M metagenome (GOLD analysis project Ga0187867, IMG submission 132976) | Peatland microbial communities from SPRUCE experiment site at the Marcell Experimental Forest, Minnesota, USA - June2016WEW_13_10 | ecosystem: Environmental > Terrestrial > Soil >... | reverse complement strand
CTGTTCAATACCCTGTTCCGCACCGATCCCAGGCGCATGACCGAGGACGGCTACGAATGGGGTTCGGCCGGCCGGGAACGATTCACCCGCGACTTCGGCGTGATCGAGACCATTGAGCGCATCACAGTCGAAGACAACGCCTGCTCGAAGAAAACCAAGAAGACGGTCACGATCAAACGCAAGCCCGGCGCCTCGCCGCTTCTGTTTGGCAAATACTTGATGGACCATTGTGCGTTCATAGGTCTGGAAGACATCTCTGACGGTCTGCCAAGTTACCGAGAGGAAGTCGTGCCGGTGGCGATGGAAGAGCCTCTGAAGACGGCTTATGAGGAGCTCGAAGAGGAGATCACGGCCTGCCTGAAGGAGCATCGTGGAAACAGCAGCGTGGCCAGCACCATGTTGAACGCTCTGCTGGCCTGGCCGGACCATCCTTATGGTTTTGGCACTCTGTACGGCTCTGAATTCGACCCAGAAACCAAACGCCGCGAATCGTTCGTCATTGCCGAAACGGTTGATCTGGACAAGAACAAAACGTATGCAAAAGAGCGGGCATTGATCGAAGAGGTGAAAGCTCAGCTCGCACGCGGCCGCAAATGCCAAGTGTTTGCCGTTTACACCAACAAGCACGACGTTGTCGAAAGGCTGGAACAGATATTTCGAAGCGAGGGAATAAGGGCCTCGATCCTTCGGGCTAGCGTTCCCACTCACCGGCGGGAAGCCTGGTACCGCGAGCAATTACGCCGCGGAATTGATGTCGCAATCTGCCACCCCAAGATCGTTGAGACCGGGCTGGATCTGCTGGACTTTCCGACAATCCTGTTTCACGAGACGGGTTACTCGCTACACACTTTGCGCCAGGCAAGCCGTCGCTCGTGGCGCATCGGACAGAGACGCCCCGTAGAAGTGAAGTTCTTTGCCTATAAGGGGACGATGCAGGAAGTCTGTCTCCGGCTGATGGGGAAGAAGCTGCTGGTGGCGTTAGCGATGGAAGGAAAGTTCACTTCCGAAGGTCTCCAGGCGATCGACGGCGATGACGACATGCTCACAGCAATGGCGCGTGAGTTAGTGGAGAACAAGGGAATTGGCGAAAGCGCCGATAGTGTCTGGAAAAGCGTCCAACAGCTCCGCCCCTCGACGCCGGAACCGGTAGAGGAAGGATCGGAGGACTTCTCGATTGAGCAAGCGGAATCGGATGTTATTGCAACGCTGCCGTTGATGATCGAGCGGCTTCCTGGTAATGCTCTTTTGGAAGCCGCCACTGTGCCGCGCCATCCGCGTAAATCTCCAGCACCCGACCAATTGTCGCTCTTCTGACAACTACTCTACGAACCCCGGCGCCTGCGAAGTAAGTACCTCTCACTCTATCTGAACCGCTCTGCTACAAGCTCGTTAGCACTCCAAACCAGCCCACGTCCCGCCGGAAATGTCTTCAACCGACCCTTCAACTACTGACCGAAAAGGACCAGCACCCATGTCATTGCCAGCAGTCACTCAACTTCCGCAAACGGATCACCTCCGCATGCAAGCCCTGATCAAATCATTGGCAAGCGGTATGATCGTGCCCATCGAACTGGCCGAACGCGCCTACCGGCTCCGGAACGAATCCTGCCACCGGGCAATGGATGATCTAACAGAATCGCTCCCAGAGGAGCCGTTTGATCTCTCCGAGCTGGAGAGGATCACCATCAATAAGGCTCTGGCGAAGTGCCGAGGGGACAAGCTGCAGGCCGCCAAAATCCTCGGCATCGGCAAGACCACTTTGTATCGAAAGGTCGCGGCTTACGGCATCCAGCCGGCGCATACACTCGTCTGCCCCTCATGCGGACGGAAGATCAAGTACCCGCGCCGTCTGTCCCTCAGCTCTGATGAGACCCAAGCGAATCCTGTCGGCGAGTTCACGGCTGAATCGGCGATCTCAGTGCGATAGAGGCAGCATCCATTCGTGTCTATCTGTCGGCGAAATCGGCAGGTATCTTCGTTATCGGAGAAAGAACCTTGACCAAACGGTCCAAACGATTAAAGAATTCGGTTTTGTCCCAAACGACTACCTTCGTGTTGTTGAACGCATCCAAGAAGGCATCCTCATTGCCAACGTGATCATGAATATTGCCGGTGACATCGAAACCGGGGAACGCTTGAGAGACATCCACCTGCATCCCTCCGAGCAATTTGATGGCTTCCTGGACTCGTTCGCTTTTGTCCTTATCTTTGATCAATGGAACAATGTCTTCCAGGATGATCCGCACTCGACATATCACATAGAGTTGCCGACGTGGGTCGCCAGTCGGATACGGAAAGAACGCTGCCCTTGTGAAGAGAGGCGCAATCGCGTCAAGAACGGACTGATCGGGTGGGTCTGACGGTCCAGAAGTTAGCTGGTTAAGGCTTTGCTGGACAGCGTCGATGCCTGCGTCTCCGGTGTCTTGGAATTTGAGGACTGTGTGTTTGGATCTACTGGCGGCTTCGATAGTAAATGCAGACCAAAACACAGCCATCACGCCGAAAAGCACGATGCACATGAGCGCAATGGTGAGATTGCTCCTCGTGTTTGCTAGTAGACCGGAATCCCAGATTGCCTCTGGATCATTAACGTGTTGCGCACCGTAACCGCTCATGAATCCGCGAAGCGAAAGACCACCCTTCGCTTTCCGAGCTTCCGCGAGCGCAGCTGCGGCTTCGGAACGCATGTTAGATTCCAGTCCGATCACGATGTTCTGCTGAAGGGGATGCTGCCTTCGATCTAACAGTGGTGCCCCGTCCTTTCCCACTAACGGCACTTGCACGACGTGACGCTCGCGCATACGGTCAAATCGAGCAATCAAGACGAACGTAAACACGCCGCTCAAGATCGCCGCAGCGCCGAACCAAGGATAATTCGACCTGCTGATCGTCACGTAGGTAACCGCCATCAATGCGACGGCCAGCGCGCGTGCGGCTGCGGTAATCATGAATGGCGGCGATCCGGTCGCTAGCCAACTCCACCGCTTCACCGTTCCCAGCGCTTTCAACAGAAGAACGCTGAATGTGGCAAGGAGGGCGGACGCGAGGGTCACGACATTCGCGAATGGACCGTAGCGACTGAGATCCATGGTCGACTCCTCAGAAATTCAGGTGAGCGTAAGGCTGTCCGGGAAGGGAAACGACACAATTCGGGTCCCACTGTATGTTATTGCCGTAGGCCCCGCCATCGACACCAAAGACGTAAGTTCCCGATTGGAGAATACTCGATGTTGGAGATGTTGGGTGGTTGAAGTTGTTAGGACTTATGCGGTACGCCCCCGACCAAAACACCCTCAAGCCATTTGAATTCGTGGAAATCGTGAACTGACATCCCGGTGTCGTCACACGGGCCCCCGTTACGCGTTGGCGAATATTAAGTAAGGAGACGCCGGGCCATGCCCGGGAAGCGTCGCTGCTTCTAAACACCCTAATCGCCGAGATTCTCGTTGCCACGAAGTCGGTAGCACGCCTTATGAATGTCGTCCGAGCCTCATCTCGATTCATCGATGTGAAGCCGTCAAATTCGCGGTTTTCTCGCAAAGGCCGTAGCAGTTCGCGCGCCAATTCATAAAAATAGGGATGATGCCTCCATGGGCGAGCGCCAAAACGCCAGGCCGAAGGCCCCTGTACGGAAGACCCAAACACAAGTTCCAGAGAGATTGGAACCTTCTCATCACCTACAAGCATTGCTGGCATATCGGTTTTGAAGTCCTGCAGAAGGGATAGATCCTCAGAGAACGCATTGGCGTCCGATTCAACGTCGGAAATTACTATGTCTTCTCCGAGGTCTAAGCCTTCACCCTCGCGATTCATCAACCGCTCGACTATGTTTGTTGCGTATTGAGCATCATCCCGCGAATAATCTGCCATGCGCTATCAGCTCCATAGTCTGATTGGCTCTCAATTCAACTTAGTATACTGAGTGAGGATCGCCCAATCATCCTCCATCTCCAATAATCCGGTACGTTCCGCTTCTCCCTCGCGAGTCCAACAACCGAATCACGTCTATTTAGAGAAACGGTTTGCCGGTTCAACCCGCGTCTCGCCGCGATCCACATAGCGGAAGGTGCGGTTTTTCCTTATCGTATTCCGCACGACGTGAGGTCGCCGGTCGAAACCTCGTCCGTCCTTTGCAGGGCCAAGGTCGGTGCCTCCGGCAATTAAGTCTTTGATCGTTTTCTCGACATCCACCGGCCCGCCACCGGGCTCCGTTAAGTAAGATTGCAGCGCGAAACCGGCCTTCATGCCCTTGTACTGCCGGGGCTTGACAGGGATTTCCACTGTACAGGGCCCTTCGATCCCGCCTTCTCTTCTTCTGCGCGAATCTCGGCAATCCACGCGTCAAGCTCGGCGACGCGTCGCGTGCAGGAATCGATGATCTCCTGCTTCTGCCGTTCCAGGACCTCGATGGCTTCAGCTGATACGGGCTGTGCACCGACCACAAAATTGCCGGGCACTAGCCGACGGCTGCCCGCCCCTAGAGAGAAACAAATATGGAAGAGATGACAATTCAGAACACACGCCTTGACTGTTCGCCCAGCGTCCACCTGACGCTCGGGAAATACCGCGACACGTCTCGCGCCAAGACTCGCGGCCATCGCAAGTACATCTTCACTGACCAGATCGATCAGCTCGTCCGAGAAATCTATCTCAACGCCCCAGGCGCGAAGACACGCCCGGGCATCCGGCTGTTGGCCAAGAAGATCGGTATGCCGCATTGGGCACTGAAGAAGCGTGCGCGCGAGTTGGGTCTCGCTCGAACGAAGGAGCGGCCTTGGAGCGAGCCTGAGCTCGAAATATTGGCGCGTTATTCGTGGATGAGCGATGAACGCATTCGGCTGAAGCTCAAGGCCACCGGCTACGCACGCACCGTAACCGGAATTCACCTCAAGCTGAAACGAATGCGGTTCAAGCATGACGGGAGCTTCTACTCCGCCTACAGTCTTGCGCAAGCGCTGGGGATCGACCCTCACGCTGTGACGCGCTGGATCAAGAGCGGCCATTTGAAGGCCAAATTTCGAGGCACAGCACGAGGCCCACAGCAGAACGGCGACAGCCACCTGATCCAAGAGAAGGATGTCCGCCGCTTCATCCTCGAACACCCCACCGACATTGACCTGCGCAAGGTGGACCAAATCTGGTTCATCGATTTGATCACCAAAGGATTAGTCCGCGCCGCCTAAAGCTCACAGCCATGTATTTGCCCAATTGCACAGAAAGGCGTCTGAGGACGTCGGGCGCCGAACCGCCGGAAGCGGCATAACCACTCGGGAAAATCGCAGACCTCGTTGTCTGCTGGTTTTCCCAATTTCCATTCTTGGAGGAGATACGATGCAAGAAACAAACCTTATCCAGCAGGAGCCGCCAGTTGGGGTCTTAACAAACCCGATTCCCGCGCCCGCTCCGACGATGACGCTATGCTCCTATGGAGCAAAGCTCACGCGGGAAGAACTGGCCCGCGTGGCAACGCCCGTGGGGACAGAAACCCACAAACCCATTCCGCATATCGCAGTAGTGGAGAAACTGATCGAAGCCCTCGGCTTTCGCCAGATTGGCGTCGTGCAGGAGGAATATGCCGTATCGGCGGACGGAATGCGCATGTTCGGAGTGATGGACTTGAGCTCCGGCTTTGACGGATGCCGTTTCGCCATCGGCTTGCGGAACAGCCATGACAAGAGCTTCCGGCTCAGTGTCACTGTTGGCCTCAGAATCTTCGTTTGTGAAAATCTCGCGTTCCACGGGGAATACACGCCCGTCTTAGCGAAGCATTCGAAGAACTTCTCTCTCGAAGACAGCCTGGCCATCGGCGTCGACCGGATGCAGAGGAACTTCGGACCGCTGAAGCAACAGGTCGAGGAATGGCAGGCACTGCAGTTGTCAACCTCTTCGGCAAAGCTGCTGATCTACCAGGCGTTCATCGAGGAGGAATCTGGGTTTCCCAAGCACCTGGCGCGGCGAGTGCATGATCTGTACTTTAAGCCCGTCCATGAGGAGTTCCAGCCGCGGACCATGTGGAGCCTCTCGAATGCCTTCACCAGTGCGTTCAAGGAACTGGAGCCAATTCCGCAGTACAAGGCCACGGCGAAACTGGCGGGGTTTCTGCAGGCGGTCCGACCTTCGTGATCCCCAAAATAAACGTCGATGTGCGGTTCCAACTGACGCCCTCCTTACCGTACTTGGGATTACGAGGCAGGACGTGGAACCGCACATCGCACATCAACCGGCAAACGCCAGTGAACGCCACTCAGGAGAAATTCCATGAAACTCCGTAAGAATGAATTCTGCCCAATCCACAGATCACTCTTCTGCTGCGGGCGCGAGCAGGCGCGGAAAGAACGCAGATTTCAGCTTGGTGTTCAGCGCATCGAAGATCCACACCACCCGAGGGAATATCGCGAACTTCGGTCGCCAGCCGAAATGCGGAAGTTGCTGAATCGAAAAACCGTCGAGCAGGATGGGAAATGCGCGATTTGCAGGGCACCCTTCACGGAATACAACGAGATTGTGCCCGACCATATCGAGCCCAAAGGGATGGGAGGGGCTTGGAGAGACGATCATCCCGAGAACATCCAAGCGGTTCATCGGCGGTGCAATTTGCAAAAGGGGTCGAGAAGATTCCGTCCCGGCCAACTCTTGTAATGAGTACCGGATAGTGAACGGGGATCGTCCCCTTAGACGACCCTTCGCGTACCTCACGTCCCTCCTCCGCCTCAAATTTATTAAACGTGCCCCGAATCGGTGATCATAATCCCTTGGTCGTGCGCCACCAGGCACGTCCAAGAAATGTCGTTTATAAAAGGGACGCTTCAATTGGCGATCATTGTTTCGGCGTTTGAGGTGTGATCTAATTTCCCCGCAAGCACTGCAGGGGCCAACAAATGCGCACGCTCATCTACAAGAGAACCCATCCCGGCGATCCGGATGCCAAGGGGCGGTTTGGCATTCACGACTGCATGGGCCAAGTCCGGCGTTGGAACTTCGAAGCGGTCATTGGCGTGGGTGGCGTCGGCGCCGAACCCGAGTCGCACGGGTTGGACCGCAAGGTGAACTGGATCGGTATCGGACCGCGCAAGAAATTGGCGGCTGGCAAACGCGGTCCGATTGTCACCTTTGACCACTTTCGCTCCTATGACGCTGACGGGCCGGACTTCCTTGAGCTCGCTCCGCAACTCGCCGACAGGATGTACTCGAAGAATGTGCGCGTGCTGATGGACGACGTCGACCCAGCGGAACAGGAAGAGCTAGAGAGGCTCCTCGATCTAGCTAACGACGCTCCCCCTTCTTCCGCCGATAGTGGTAATCGAGTGACCACTGCAAAGAAGTGTGTTCGCCGGAGTTCGCCTGCGAGGTTGATCAAAGGTTGTTCGAGATGACCATCTCCACGCCTTGCCGTTCGAACCAGCCGATGAATCGCCGCGGGTCGAGAAGGCTGGGCAGGACGGCGCTTCGCTGGAGGAAGCCATCGCGGCACGAGAGTCCTCCCCACGCCTCCAAAATCTCGCGGGTCACTCTGTAGGCTCGATCGCGAAACTCGCCGATCGGAATACAGCGGCATAGCCGGCCACTTGAGCCGGGTTCGGCTCGGACGATCACGTCACTCCCCTGGTGATTCACGCAGCGAGTGTGGGCATTCTCCGACCATCGAGGTGCCGCAACTGAATGGAGCCGCACGACTTCACTCACCACATACAGTCCGACGAGCGCGTAGACGAGACGGTGCTGGCAGGCAGCCACCGGCCTGAGGCCGGCGTAGAAGACGATAACGTCGCCCCGACGGAGCTCGGCCAGCGGCTTGCCGCGTCGCACGCCACTGTCACCGTATGTGAGGTGCCCAAAATCCGGATCGAGGTGCATGTTCAACGAGATCAGGTTTGACGGAAGCTGAACGGATCTAACCGGCGCATCCGGGTGTGCGGCCGCGAACCGAGCCAGAGCTGGGTGGATCAGGTTGTACGGAGTCGCTAGCGTGGCTTGCATGGCCCTGGCCTCGGGGATGGGGACGTACACAAACTCATTGGTCGTGGGGTCCATCGGTGAGTTCCATGATCCGAATGCTTGGTCAACTCCGACTCGCACGAGGTAAGCGCGCGTGGCTGTTCCGTTTCTGCTCACCTATTCAGGATAGGAAGTTTGGCGTTCGGCCGCAAGGTTAAAGGCTCTGAGACTGAGACATAGTCAAACAGAGTTAGTCCGTACCGCGCTGATGTGAGAACGCTGCTAGATGGATGAACTATTCGTGTTAACCATCACACGCCGACGTCCATTGTGCGAAGGCCGGGGCGCGCGAGCCGAGTCGTTAGGTCGGCTCGCAGGGAAATTGATCCGCGCTACGTCGCAGATCGGCCCCGAGTCAGCCCCCTGTGGGCTGCTGCTGAGTCATTGACCGACAAGTGCATACGGTGTGGCGCTTCGGATAAGTAATCCGCTGCGTCGGGTCTGCTTCTGGGTGCTTTGCACCTGGCACGGTGAACTCGTACCCAAATCTTAGGTCTGAGGTGTCGAGCCCTGGCGGTCCTAATTTCCCGATGATTGAATTAGGTGCGACAATAACAGTTTCGACATTTCCTAAGCCGGTTAGATCGCAGGCTGAGCTCGAATGGCAAAAGGGAATTCTCTTACGCGCAAACAACTTCAGGAGCTTGCAAAGCTTCGGTTGAAAGAGGCCGAAGCGCTGCACAGCGCAGGGTTGTACGATGGCAGTGTTTACTTGGCTGGATATGCGGTCGAGCTAGCGCTGAAGGCGCGCATTTGCCGGCTGCTAAAGATTTCTGAGTACCCGCAGGATCTGACCAGCTTCAAGATTCACAGCTTGGAGCAGCTCAAGACTCTTGCGGGTTTGGCTGCCGAATTCAGCATCACGAAAAATAAGGACCTTTTCGATAACTGGTCCAAAGCCATTGCCTGGAACCCTGAGCAACGTTATGAAAAGGCTGGCAAGTATACCTCGGCGACAGCAAAAGTGATTCTCGACAGCATCAGACAGAAACCCAACGGGGTGCTTACATGGCTCTCAAAACGGTGGTAGTCGGTCCACTCTACTCGCAGCTCTCCGACTATGTGCGTTCATCAAAGGAACAGCATCGCGCATTCATGCTTGCAATGTTAGTTCCATCTGATGTCGGACTGTCTGAGCGTTGGAACTTTGTCGTCAGTGCCCCTTGGATTGACAAAGGCGGCTTGAGCGCGACAATTCCGAAGATCACTTCGTCGTTGCAGCAGTTCCTATCGAGAGCGAATGTGAAGAAAATCGAGCGCGTTTCGGTCCTGCCAACAACAGATGCCCTGGTGGGAGAACTTGCCCGATTGGCGATCGAGCCCGGGACGGCCTATCGTGTGCATGCGTTCGAGTTGACCGCTCGCGGGATCGAAGACGCGATAATGTTTGCCGCGACGCGGCCGGGCCCATCGCACGGTCATCGTCATCAGACGGTGCGTACCGGAGCCTAGCGCAACATTGAGTCGAAGCGAGTACGAGGCCTAGCGGAGGACGCAATGTCAGGCTAAATCTCCGTCTCGTTCACATTCCCGTTCTCTTGGCTAGGTGTGCCCGATAGTCCTTCGGTCTACGACGTCGAGGAGTCGCGCAGGTCAGATGTTTATCTCTGAACCGTGCCACTGGTGTTCGACAGTGGTTATTACGAGAGCCGCGTTAGTTCCCTAGTTTCGGACTCAATATATCGCACCGAAAACAAAATATCTTTTCCTGTTGGGCGATGCTTCATCGCAAAATGTGAGAGGGGAGTGCTCCCGCGTCATATTGAAGGTTGGCTTGATCGTGACAAGAAGACGACATTGTGCGGCTTAACGGCGGCTTCCGCGATGACGACTTAATTCCCCCGCAACGTGTATTCAACAGATCTCAAGCCAAGCTAGCAAGCGAGACTCCAGCGTTGCAGCTTCGGCTAACTGGCCCTTGTGAGCCAGGTCATGACGCAGCATCTCGGGAATGATTGAATTCACCAAATGCATGCGCCTGTCTTGCGTCAGCACGGACTTATAACTGGGCTCAAGTTTGTCAAACGAACCGGCCAACCATTCAAGCGAGAGATTGCGGCTACCTCGGAGATCTAATCCAATTGACACGACGTGCTGAGCAAATCCTCGCGTTGGTTCGCGAAGGACAACATGCCAAATTGTGATAACCCCATTGAACTCTTTATGATTCGGATGATTAGTGATGAAGGCTCTCGATTTGCTGCCGAGTTGCCGATCCTTTTCCAGATACTTCTTAAGCAGCGGGAGCTCCAGCCCCAGTAAATTGAGATTTTCGTTCGCTATTGCAGCCTCTCTGTCCGTCGTTATCCGAACTGCTGATTCCCCATCATCGAACAACTCAATCTCATGCGGCGTAATCTGCCGGCATTTCCCGCCATGGCGCGAGACCGTTGCAATCAGATACTGAAGGATTCGAGCCATGCTCTTTCCGCCATCGTCCATCGCGCGGTATTCATCTAGTCGAAATCCTTCGAGGTCTTGAAATAGTTCCCAGACAACTTCTCGCGCTGTGCGAGCGTTCTCGAGAGCCACTTCCAGTTCCTGCCGGGTGCGAACGAGTCGGGGGTCCCGTATGGCATCCTGATAGAGCCTCTCATAAGAGATTCGTTCTGACAGTTGACCAAGAATCTGTCCGCGGAGATCTTCGGCAACATGTCCTGTTTCGTCGACCTTGCCTAATGTCTGTGCGATCTGAAGGAGTTTGTCTTCAAGCAGGAGATAGATCTGGCCTTCAATTGTGTCGGCTGACACCAGATTGTAGACCTGGGCGGTATGCGCCTGCCCATAACGGTGAATTCGACCTATTCTCTGTTCCAGATCCATGGGATTCCACGGCAGGTCGTGATTGAATAGCACGCGAGCAAATTGCAGGTTGATGCCTTCTCGTCCTGCTGCAGTGCAGATCAGAACCTGCGGACCATCGGGGCGCTTGAAACGACGCTCAGCTGCGAGCTTTGAACCATGGTCTCCGCCTTTGAGCACCTCGACTCCAGCTTCGGGGAACGAGCTTTCAATCGATTCCTTAAGAGTGTCGACACTGCCGAGATAAGTCGTGAAGATCACGATCTTTTCGCGGGGGTTAACACGCCAGAGGTCACCAAGCGCGCGTAGCAATTCTTGGCTTTTGCTTTCATTCGAGTCCGGCAGTAGTTCGAGGAGCCTACGTATCCGCTCGCGCTCGGCTGGCAGTGCTACCGAGACCAGCATTGCCGCAGAGTCCTCATCAGCCGCAGCCCTGTGCTCGCCGTCTTCTGCGTCGGTCTCCAGCTTGTCTTGCAGCTTCCGAAGTAGTTTTACCCGGGCATCGGCAAGCAGGCGCTCCACTTGCGCACGACCAAGAGAATCCGCCGAGAGACGGGACATTTCGTGCAAAAGAGAGCGCGCATCGGATAGGGCCCTCTCCCGACCGTCAACGTCAAGATGCAGGTCACAAACTATTGCCTCGTGGATTGTGAGATTCAGAAGACGCCGCCGCAACGTTGCACCGACCGCCGCAAAGCTCGATGCTGCAATCTTCTGGAAAACCGTCATCACAAATCCAAGCGCCCTGCCCTTGCTTCCGGCCGCTTCTGCAAGGTTATAGCCGTCGCGCAGATACTCGAGGAGTGCTTCGTAGAAAGTTCGCTCTTCCTGGCGCAGTCGGAACGTCTGCGTGTTGACCTGCCGTCGGGCAAACAACGGGTCGCCATGGGCGTCGCAGGCATCTGCTTGGGTTCGACGGAAGACGACTGCATTCAATCGATACCGATTGTCGAGCATGTCTTGGGCGTTGAGATACAAAGCCGGGTTGAGTAGTCGGATCAACATCCAGAATCGAAAGTGGTCACCTTGGTGCGGGGTCGCCGAAAGCAACAACAAGTCACGGCTATGATCTCGCAGCGCCTCCGCCAATTTGAAGTTCTGTGTCTTTGTAACTTTCGAGCCGGATTGATATGCCGATAAATGATGCGCCTCGTCGAAGACAATCAGGTCCCAACGGGGTGCTTCCAGGATCTTCTTTAGACGGGCCGGGCGTTTCAGTGTATCGATACTGGCGATAAGTCGATTGTGCTTTACAAAGGCATTTGTGCGGCGATCAGTTACGTCACCCTCACTGCCGAAGACCTCGAAATCAAGGTTGAACGTATCATTCAGCTCCCTCCGCCAGTTGTTTACGAGTCCAGCCGGAACGACCATCAGCGCTCGCGTTAGCTCGCCGCGTGACGCAAGCTCCCGCAGAACAAGAGCGGCTTCGATTGTCTTGCCCAGGCCGACGCTGTCTGCGATCAGAAACCTACGTGGTGATGAATTCGCAATACGGTGAGTGAGTACGATCTGATGAGGAAGCAAGTCAATTTTGGCCGAGGTCAGCGCCGCGGCATTCTCTAGCAGGGGAAGGCGTTCTGCTTCGACTGCCAACCAAAGCCTTTCCAGAGCTTCAGCGGTCGCTGGCCTGACGTTTGATACTACTTCCTCGTCCCATGTGAGAGCTCGCGAGAGGGACGAGACTGCTACCTGGCGCTCGCCGTGGCTCTGAAAGAAGACTCGTGCGTATCCGCCAGGCTCGACTCCAATAAAGACACCTGTTCCCAAGTCGGCATGACTAACTCGCGACCCAATAACAAGCTCAGGAGACACGGACGACATGGAACCCACCTACTTCTCTTGTGCCTTCGAGCACCAATTTGAATACCCCATTTCCAGTCGCCGCCCCGTTCCAGATCGCACGAGTCAAGCAGATCTTCGAATCTCGGTCGGTCCCTCTCCCGAAGTAGACAAGATCGTCGGCCTCATTCAGTTCCACTAGCCTACTGGGGCCGTCCATGCCAAACACAAGGCCCACACGATCCCATCGCGCGCACCACATCCGACAAAGGGGAAGTATGTTTTCTCGAAGCCAACGATATCCGTCCTCTGTGCTAGGTAAGACCTCCAAAACAGTCTGCAGGCCGCCGACAAGGACAGTTTGCCTATCGTTGGGAGGCGACTCAGGCAAGCCGTCGCGTACCCAACCTAGGACAGTTCGGAGCGGTGTGGCGTCGGCTTCAAGAATTAACGGAGCAAGAAGGCCGGGCGACCACACAATACTGCAACCTCGCCGTTTCCAGCTTTGTGCCGTCATCTCTTGCATCATTCCCACCTTTCAGACGAACACAGAACCGCTGTTCGCTACATCCCTTCGTCCCAGTCGTTGAACATCTTGAGCTGTCGATCAAGTTCGGCTGGCCTTTGGCGCAGCCCGTCCAAAGTCTGCCGAAGAATCGCACGCGCAAGTTGTGCGGCATCGCGAATCTCTGGTTCGGGAGCCAACTTTGAGTACCACTCAAGGACTGCATCGACGCTTTTTCGGACCAGCCAGGTGTCTCTCGAAAGTTCCTGTTCGAGATTCACCCCGCTACCCGGAATCGCCGAGCCAATCAGGAAATGGGCCTGATCGATTTCAGTCTTCATTTCCTTGCGTGGTCGCCTCTTGAAGCTCTCAAATCGTTGGCGAATTGGTACCGCAGATACTAGCCTGTTGCTCTCCTCGACCCATTTGCGATCCTCGAAGTCCCGTTGTCGGATTGTGGTGCCGAACAGACTCTTGCTAACGTCGTCAGGTGTTCTCGACGGTCGAACCGTGAAGAGTCGCAGGTACTGATAAGCTACGGGCTGCACGATGGATGGCGGATTTCCGGACGCCTCCTGAGTGCCCTCGTCGAGAAGCTGATTGATGCCGCCCAGTGCATGACGGATCGACAGGGCTTCGTCATCGGAGGTGAAAACCTGTCCGAAATGGCGGCTGTAGAATTCGAGCGCTTTCCCTCTGAGAATCACGCGAATATCAGAATCCGAGAGTTCATTTTCTTTGTAGGAGACGAGGAGCAATTTCAGCCGATTGAGTTCGGCCTTTACCCACTGGCGCATCTTTGCCCAACTGACGGGAGTCGGCTCAATCAGCCTCTTACGACAGACGTGGATAATGTCGTACTCAGTCCCTTTGGCGCCGAATTGTCCCCCTTCTCCCTTCTGCTCATCGCTAACGATCGGAAAGGTTTGCTCAAGAATAAATCCCGCTTCGAAAAGGCTTTCAAGAACGATGGCCCACTGCAAATCGTCGCTGTGATGGAACGTAAACGCAAGTAGCCCGCCGTCCTTCAGTACACGGCAGGCTTCTGTCCAACATGCAGCCAGGCGAGCTCTGTAGTATTCATTGGCTTCGTCCTCGGGCAATAGTCGGGGAGCCAGCGCCTCCTGCGCGTTTGGCGTTTGGGCCCCAGCAAACTGTCCCCGATATATGTGCTGAAGGGGAAGCCTCAGCCACGCATAGAAAAAGTTGGCGAGGTCTGAATAAAAGATGTTGTCGCCGAATGGCGGGTCTGTAATAACGAGATCGAAGTGCCCGTTACCGTATGTCGCAAGCTCGGACGAAGAAGCACAGAGCAGCTCTGCGCCGGGAAGAACCCCATCTTCCATAGGCAGCCTAGGTTGGTTGGTCTCTTGACGGTAGCTGGGAGGAGCCAATTCCCAGGGCTCCCTGCACCACTCCAATCCTTCGACAACGGTCTCCATGATTGAGGTGAGATTGCCTCTTCCGAGCGTCGAAAAAGATGTGTTCTCAATTGAGCGAGCCTTTGGTGCGTAATTCGGGTTAGAAAAAAAAGGCGCCAGTTTGTCGTAGCCGACGTCGTAGATACAGAACATATTCTGATTTCGCAAGTATTGCTGAAACGCACCAAGCGCTTGGTCTCGAACGCCTGAGTCTTTGGATCGGAGTATCGTTCTTAGCAATTCTGACAAAAGCAGTAACTGCCGCGAATTGAACATCTTCCACCAATGCGTATAGCCCTGCTTCGGCAAAGCAAAATTCGCGTGGTGGGTCATGTAGGTTTGTGGAATTTCTTCCCGTGGCCAAAAAGCAGAGAGGTCGGAATCTCGTCGGTTATGCCACTCGTGTTCAGCACACACAAGCCGCTGCTGATCGAGCGATGAAAATGCAGCGAAGAATCGACCGCCGTAGATTCGGCCTTCGACATCGCAGTCGGGACAGTAACCCTGAATCGCATACACGGCAACCGGAGCAGTGTGCCCAAATTGCTCTACAGATTCGCGTGCGTCTTGTTTCTTGCCGCAATGACCACAGGTGAAATGCGACCTTTGGGGAATCGTCCCTCGGCGAGTGTCTATTCGCCTGCCGTCGGCAAGGGTAATGAATTTGGGCAATCCGTATTCTTTCCGATCGGGTGAATCGACCTCTTCCTCACGTTGTTCTGAGCCAGATGGTTCGTCGTCCATAGGCTCAAGCACCAGCTCTGCGTCTTCGTGACCATCATCCGTCCTATCGTCCGCAAGCTTGACTCGTCCTCGAACTTCGATGAACCGAAGATTTTCCAATCGCCGAGACCACCAGAGGCTAGAGGCATCAACAGAAGAGTCAGCGGATCCGCCGAGCTGAACGCCGTCAAGGACACCCTGGGCGCCTTTGAGCCAGTCAGGATCGATCAATAGGTAGCAATAAACGTGCTTCGTGCCATTGGCCGGAGGTTGGATCTTGAGATGTTTCTTGTCAATTTCTGAGATTCGTTCGGCACTCCGATGGTTGTTAAAGATATCTCGGAGATACTGGCCTGAGAACTCGCCGCACTTCGGGCATTTCAGGCCCGGCTCCGATTCCACCAGTTCGGACAGCTCCCGAACCCGCTGGCGCTTTTCTCCGGCATTGCCTTTGCTGTAGTCAGCGATAAGCTTCGCAAACGGTTGTGAGATCTCTGTGAAAGGAAATTCGGAGTCGAGAATCACTCGCTCAGATCCAGGAGCCATTCTAGCTGCGCCAAGCTCGGCGTGAAACGGGGTCTTACAGCTCTTGCAGGTCAGTTCGATGTACTTCACACCCAGTTTCTTCTCGGCAATGACCGGCGAGCGGAAGATGGGGGTTCTATGACCACAGCCCTGGCGCGAACAGGCTCCGTGCTTTGCCCAAAATGTATAGATGCTTTCCGGACCGGCGTAGCGATACTGCACGCGTTCCTCTGGAGGACGTCTCAGAGGATCGAAGTCAGTTGGCATCAGGACATCCGATGTTTGGTCATCCGTCGCAATGCAATACCAACGGCCGCGATGTCCTCTTGGACATTCAGTCACATAGAACGGCTGAATTACCGGTTTCACTTCGGCTTCGATCCGGTCGAAGAACAGTTTGACCTCGTCGGGATCAGTGCAAGCGAGTTCGTTCTTAGTCACGAACCAGGCGACCGGATTGAGATCGACCCCTGCCACCTGGAAACCCAACCGGGAACCTTCAACAAGAGTTGTGCCCCCTCCCATGAAGCAGTCGAGGACCCTGAGATCCCTAAAGTTGCCGGCCGTCTGATGATTGGCGTAATAGAGGTCCCAGACAGCTTTTGCGGTTTCGGTTTCGTCTGGGACTGGAACGCCTTCGTTGTCCAATAGCTCCGAGCCATCGGCATTCGTCCGGCTGGGTGCCTGCATCGCAGCGGCGATAAGGATTGCGCGGAATACACTGCTCCGGCGGCGTGCCCACCACTTGCTCATTTGATATATGGGCTTTCCTGCATTTCCTTCCAGCCTCGACAGCGCATTCACCGGCACTATCGGAAAGTCGACCTCCAGGCACGTTTTCGCTCGCTTGGGGTGTGCGAAGTTTGGCACTGGGACTTTTATCGTCTTGCCCAGATTTGGAGGATCTCCGTCAACGACAGGTTTCGTATCGGATCTGTTTTTGGAAGCAGCCTTCGGTTTGTCCGGTACTTGTCTTTCGATCCCCGGGAGGGTCGGTTGGTCTAGCTGAATGATAACGTCTGCCATTTGAGCTGGTCCTTGTTAACTCACTTTGCTGGGAGTTCAATAAACGGAACCACAGCCTCCAGCAGAGAAAGACCGCCGTGGCACAAATATGGGAATCCACTTTGTACAGTCCACTTGCGCTGCCCAATGACCGCAAGATAGCCGTCGCTACGGCTCACCAAGGGCGGCAGGTTGCGTCGCGGCCACGGTGACGTCGGAGACTCCGCCGCATATCGCCCCGCGCCGAAGGCGGCTCGAAGCAGCCGCACGGATTCAGGATCCTTGATTTCATCAGAGAATGACTTACTGACAGCGTAGCCGTGGTCGGAGGTAATCACCAATCGTCTTCCCTGTCGTAGTCGGTCTACAAAGTTCCAAAAGACAGGCGATGTCAGCTGAACTTTTACTTGAGATGCTACCAGTTCGGGTCCATCATCCCGTGAGGCGTGAAGATGGATCAAGGGTTCGTCGGGCCATGTGTGCCATAAGAACAGGCGTGGAGTCGAGGGAACAGAATCGACGCACTCGGCAAAGGGCGCTTCCAACACATTCGTAAAAACATCCTCGCCGTCGAAAATGAACGAAGCTGGAGCGCTGTCGTTGAACAGCGCCGACCGGCTAGTAACCCCGAGAGACTTCGCGAAGTGATTGGTATCTGTGGGAACTTGGGTGCCTAAAGCATCGACCCGAACGGGCTTGGCACCCCGTTCGATTGCTGCGTTTACGATCAGCGGGAGTTCTCGTAACGATAACGCATCCAGAACCAAAACTGCCGTACCAGAGGCACCTGGGCGGACCCAGAACCTCTTCAACTCATCAACTACCGTTGGAGCATAAGCTGGAAATTCGTCCCACAGATTCCAGGCGGCACTTGCCAGAATCCGGTCAGGAGTGACTGTCGCCCGTTCCAATTGGCCGCTCCTGGTGCACTGCATCGCCACATCTCGGAGAGCGGAAAATATCTGGGCCCAGCTTTCGCCCGCATCGGAGTTGCCCGCTATCAGCTCTACCCACTCAGAGGCCGAACGAGTCATTTCGATTGACCTCCCTCAGGGAAGAGGGTCAGTTGCAATTCCGCCTGCAGCCGGGGCGGCAACTTAGTGCAGAGCTCTCGAAGCTCTTTCACGGAGACGCCCGTAAATGTGAGAGACGCCTGGGTTACCTTCTGTGCGTCCGGTAACGCCCACTTTTCAATCTCTCCGAGCAGGTTGACTCCTGTTTTGGCTCCGATTGATCGGCGTATGACCGGCAAAGGCGTCACGGTCTCTGCTTCTGGAGGGGCTTGGAAACTCGCCGTAGAAGGCAGAGGCGCGCCATCGGTCTTTGGGGCAGTTGGTACAAAGAGTGGTCCGGCAACTATCGGAGAGGAGGACGTTGAAGCTGCAGTAGTTGCCACAACTCCGCCTTCCCCGACCTGGGATGTATCACCTAGCTGTACACCGAACATGACCTGTCCAGTGCACCAGGCCCTCTGTCGAATCCGACGTAACGCTTCCTCAGCAGACTCGCCCGCCTCTCGGCGATACCAGCGCCCACTAACGTTGAGGGCGACTCGATCCTTTGCAACAATCTTTAGCACCTGCTCGTAGATTGGCAAGTCGCCGATGTAAGGGATCGCCTCAGAGCCTGGAAGGGGCGGTTCGCGGAGCAGACCCAAAACTTGTTTCATGGTGTCGTTGCGGGCGGCGGCCGCGATGATGAACGCCTCAAAATCCTCCTTGGCGAATTGATCATCCAAGACGTGCTTCTCGACAGCGGCGGGTATATCGCCACCTGTGGCGCCATGTTGTTCTTCATGGAAGGTGCACTTTGTCGGCGTCTGGAAGTCCCAAGTTGCCAGTATTGCGTATCGGTCGAAGCGAGTCTTGAGTTCCGATTTCAGGCTTCCCTCATATTTCGTGTGTAGTTTTTCGTACTGAGTATCATTCTCCTTCCACTCGCTCGCGAGCAAAGCGCAACGTGCCGTGATCAGCAGATTCCGATCGTCGTAAGTGTTCTGGGCATCGGATCTGGGCAGTAAGAATCTGATCATGTTCCGGTTTTGAGGAACGTGGATCGCTAGCCATGGCCCCAGAATCTCGCTGATCGATTTCGGAGCAGCGGGTAGAACGATCAGCACCGGTTTACCTCGCTCAGTCCAACCGGCAGGTTGATCAGTGCTGGGCACGTTGGCCCAGGGGGCCTTTTCCCAATTGGGATCAAGGACTACCGGCTGTGATGGCGGCTCACTCGTGCCGTCTGGAGTTCTTAAGACATAGTTCAGGACTTGCTTTAGGTATTCCTGATCACGGCGAACGGAAATGAGTCCGGGCACTGATGCAGATTGCGGCTCGAAGGCCCGGTCGTTCCTTGCCCATGCCTTGAGTTTCGATTCCGGGTTCTCGGGGAGTTTGAAGCAGAATCGTTTTACATGCGTGCCTACCTCGTGGATGTTGAAACTGTTTTCGACGATGGTCGCGAGTTCTGCGGTAAACGCGTTGTCGTCAACAGGCACTTCTCGTGTGATATCGAGCTGAACCTCGTTACGGGTTCCTCCTGCTTCTTGGCTTGCCGAAAGCGAACGGACCCATATGCTGGATATAACCTCTCTGGCGTGAGGCGAGTCAGCACTATTGGTCTCGGTCAGGTTCCGCACGGCCTTTTCGCGCAGACGTTCCTGGTCCGCACTCGTCGCGAACGAGTCAATAAGAGTAGTTACCCCGCAGTTGTCGTCATCAACAGAGAAGTCTCCTGGCGTGATGATCGGGACTTTGTTGCCTCGAACCCTGAAGACCTCAGCAAGCATGCGAATAAAGTCACGACTGTCTTGCGCAGCCGCGGCCATCAAAATGTGGTCTTCCAAAATCGCAAGCAGTTCGGGAGAGAAAGGCCAGCATTCGACGACGTCCTGCTTAAGCCGTGACTGGTCGGCGCCCGTCTTGTCTGAATAAAGCAACCGAACGCGCTCCGTCGCATAGGCTTGAACGATGCTCTCAATCTCTGCCGTGGGCACATTGCCGCGATTCTGGAACAGGCGATGCAATACCAATTTCTTGCGGTCTTCACGAGCAGTCTCGCCTTTGAAATCAACTACAACGGGTCCTTTTCGGTGTATCTGCCTGAAGGCATCAGTGTTGTTGTCGCGAACGGAAACGACGAACGCGAATAGATCCGGCCGATCCTCGGCCAACTCAGACAAGATTTGGATGAAGTTGAAAGCCCACTTCAGCCGCTTTTTCCCCTCGGGTCCTGGTTCGTCGTGTAGCCCGTCGTACCACGTTTGCAGCTCGTCAAGGACAAGGGCGGTTTTCTGCTCAGCGAACATGTCCTGAAGTAGCGACTTCGCAGGAACAAGGGAGCCCGATTGCTCGAATTTGCCGCGGTAGTAAGGACCCTTGGGATGGCGTGCAAACAGTACGTCCCATAAATAAAGGTATTCCTGATTCGACAGAGTCTCGGATAGAGGCAGAAAACCCCGCTGAAGCCTCAGCGAAGATAGCTTCTCTGATGGTAGCCTCTCGCCCCACGATTGCGTCCAAATCTCGACCGCTTCCGGCGAGCCAAAAGCATGATGAATGAGGGCCATTATGTGCGACTTGCCGCTTCCACGTTGGCCCATGATGATGATGGGCTTTCCCGCCGCCGCCGTCGAAATGGCCTCAAGAGCCCGCCGCACATCGCCCGTTGGGTACGTTATATCCAGGAGTTCAGTTGCGTCTTTTCGCTGAGCCCACCCTGTGTTTTGCCGATTAGACAGCTCAATAGCAGTGGCCCGCATATATTGGGTTTGGAACTCTTGTCGAAGCTGAAGCATGACCTTGATCACTCTCCGTTGCCGGCTGGTTCAACCGGCTAGCCCACCTCGCTTGCTGCAGCCCGAGGATCTGCATGGCAACCGGATGTCCCAATAACAAAGGTTCGTAAGCCCCAAAGATACAACAGATTGCAAAATACCTCGAATTAGCCCATGAGGGAGGATCGTTCGCAAGAAACAGGTCCGGTCGAATTAGCGTTTCGGCGGAACTTCTTCTTTGACTCTGTTCGGTGAATTGCTGAGCACCTTCGGCTCAATTGCTTCAACCCGGAAGATTCCTTTCTCATGTCCACTCTCGTCTTCATTCGAATGCCGCAACACAATCGCACCGGAAGATAACCATGTTCACAGAACTGATGCCATTCCTTTGCAAACGCAGGCTGCTTCTGACGGTTTCCCTTGTTGAGGGCGACACGATCAGAGCCACCGTCGTTCCGCAGAAGGCGCCTGGGACGGAAAACAACTCCCACCTCCCGATCTGGCAATCACAAGCACGCCGAGAAACCCACTGCAGAAGTTTCACCACCTCGGAAGTACCGCCCCATACTCTCGAAAAGCCATTTACACAACGCAAATTCACAGCTATAGTCCCGCTCGTGTGTTCCTGACTGTCCCACGGCAAGTCAGCGAGCGAGGGAACTCGGGCAAATGAGATTTATCCACTGCGCAGATGTCCACCTGGACACGCCGCTTCAAGGTCTGGCTCAGTATCCTGGCGCTCCGGTGAGTGAGATTCGCAACGCCACTCGGCGGGCGTTCGAGAAGGTCTTGGAGGCCGCCGTTACGGAAAAAGTGGATTTTCTTGTTATTGCGGGGGATCTCTACGACACTGGGCTCAAGAGCTTCGAATCGGCGCTGTTCTTCAACAAGCAGATGGCCCGCCTAAAAGACGCTGGCATCGATGTTTACCTAATTTACGGAAATCACGATGCCGCGAGCAAGCTGATCAAGCAGCTCCGTCCGCCTGGCAATGTTCACATTTTTCGAACCACCGAGCCGCAGACGTTTTCGAATAACGAATTGCGGGTAGCCATACACGGCCAGAGTTTTGCGACTCCTGAGGTCATCGAGGATCTTGCCGCGAAGTATCCGCCACCTGTTCCAGGGTTTTTCAATATTGGAGTGCTCCATACAAATCTTGCAGGAATCTCCGAGCACGCGAACTACGCGCCATGTACGCTCGAAATGTTGAAAAACAAGGGATATCAGTACTGGGCACTTGGCCATGTACACAATCGGCAAATCCTTTGCAACGATCCGTACATCGTTTATCCGGGAAACATCCAGGGCCGGCATGGAAAGGAGCAAGGTGAGAAGAGTTGTGTACTCGTGACCGTTTCTGAAGCCGGCGCTGTATCCATCGACACAATCTCGACTTCCGCCGTGCCATGGTTCCAGGCCGACATCGACGCATCGGATTGCCAAACTGCAGACGAGGTTTATGAAAAGCTCCGGATCGAGCTCGAACAGATGCTTTCGCGAAGTAAAGAGCGTGTCACTGCTGTGCGTCTGCGTGTTGTGGGGACAACCGAAGCACACGTGGAACTGAGCCGCGATCTTGAGCGCGTTCGCCACGAGGCGATCAGCATCGCGAACGAGTGCGGCAAAGGTTTGTTTTGGGTCGAGCGGGTTCAAGTTGCAACCTCACCCCGGCTGAACCGTGATGATTTGCTCAAGCGAGATGATCCGATTGGAGAAGTTGTCCGAATCATAGCGGCACTTCGCCAGGATCCTACGAGTTTGGCGAGCTGGGATGCAATCTCAGAGCTACAGAAGAAGCTTCCGGACGAAGTCGCCGATGGGGCGGAGCCGGTCAAGCTGGATGGTCTCACTCTAAGCACGGCGATTGAAGAAGCTGAAGCGGTGCTTCTCTCGCGACTGTCCGCTCTGGAGGCTCTGTGAGAATCGACAGTATCGATCTCATTCGCTTCGGGCACTTCGCCAATCGCGAGATAGAGTTTCCGTTCAAGAGTCCGGACTTTCACCTAGTTTACGGCAACAACGAGGCCGGTAAGTCAACGCTACTGAGAGGCATTTCTGCGCTGTTCTTCGGAGTGCCTACTAGGACGCTGGACATTCATAGTTGCAAAGGGTCTGAACTGCGCATCGGTGCAGCCATTTCGAGCGATGGAAAGAGCTTCTCTTTTCGTCGGCGTAAGGGAACGACTGGAACTCTTCTGAATCTGGATGAAGGGCAAATCCAGGAACGAGTCCTAGGGGCCTTTCTTCAAGAATTGGATCGGGACCGATTTGAGCAGTTTTTTGGATTAAACCATCAACGGCTGCGTGAGGGAGGCGAGGAACTCCTGCGCGGCAAGGGCGACGTCGGAAGTGCGCTGTTCCAGGCCTCAGGCCTGTTGGATCTGAGGAATCTGCTCGAAGGAATTGACGATGAAGCTAAGGAGTTGTTCTCTCCCAGATCGCGCGGCAAGGTGATCGGCAACGCCCTTGAAGAATACAGGGATGCGCGGGCGGAGGTTCGAAGGCTCGCTATCTCCGCAGCCGCAGTGAAAGAAAAGCAGGCAGAACTCGACCGGACAAAGCAAAATCACGAAGCACTGAAGGCGGAAGCACAATCGTTGCAGGAGGAATTGGTAAAGCTGCGCCGAATCGCGGTCAATAAGCCGGATCTCGCCCGGTTGCAAGAGTTGAGAGCGGCGCTTCTTCTTCTCGGCTCCGTTCCTTCTCTCCCCACGGACACTCGTAGGCAGCGAGACGAGGCAGTGTCTGCGATGGCAAGCTCAACTAGCCAGATCCAGGCACTCAGCGAACAGATTGCACAACGCAAGGAACGCATCCTAGCGCTTCCTCTTGGCACTGTGTTCAATGCCTACGCCAAAGAGATTGAGGAACTCAACTCGGGGATTAGCGATTACATTCGCGGGACGAGCGATAGGCCCAAGCGCATGGCCGAGCGCGACGAAGCCATTCAACTTGCCGAAGTCGCATGGAAGGAGATCTGGCGAAATCGGCCGATCTGTGACGCTGAAGAATTAAGAAGCGCATATTCTCGAAAAAACGAGGTTCTCGCCCTAAGTACGGAGCATGCGCGTCTCACTACTGCGTTGGAGCAAACCGAAGAGCAATTACGCACCGGCACGCAAGAAGAGGAGAGCATCGATGACGAACTGGCTCTTCACCCTGAGCCACCCGATCCTGCAGTTCTCATCGCCACAATCGAGCAGGCGCAATCCTTAGGAGACACGAGTAATGCCATTGCGCGGATAAACTCCGGTATCAAACGCCTGACGGTCGAGGCAAACCGAGAGCTCGGTACCTTGGGACTCTGGTCGGGAGACCTCGAGAAGCTTGAAGCGCTTAGGGTACCGTTGGCAGCGACCATCGACCAATACGCACGCGATTGGGAGAGCCACGAACACGTGCGTCGAGAGCTGAGTGGGCGGCTTTCCCATACTCGGGACTCTATTCAGAAGACGCAGGCAGAGCTTGAGCGTGTGGCCTTGAAAGTGGGCAAAGTCGGCGAGGGCGATCTGGCCGAGGTGCGCGCCCGACGCAACGAACTGTGGCAATTGATTCGTGCGTCTGCCTTCGACAAGACTCTCACGAGCAAGGAAGCGCAGACAAAGTCACGCTCATCGGCGCCTCTGCCGGAATCCTTTGTCGAACATTTGCGCCGATCTGATGAGATCGCTGACCTGCGCTTCACGCATGCCAAGGATGTCGCCATTCACGACCGACTCACCAAGGAAATCGAGTTGGCAGCGGCGGAGCAGCAGAATAAAGAACAGGAACTTGCAGAGTTGAAAACCGCGGAGACCAAACTGCGTAAGCGCTGGGGCTCCGAGTGGAAGGGGCTCGGCTCGGAACCGCTATCACCCGCTGAGATGAGGGAGTGGATGCAATCGCGGAAAGCCATACTAGAACGGCTTGAACAGCGTAGGGAGAAAGAGAACGATCTCCGAGTATTGCAGGAGCGTGAACTCGCCGCCGCCGCCCAAATCCAGGGCTGTGTGAAAGAACTGGGCCTGGAATTACCGACCGATGCTCAGTCCCACTCGCTTCCCGTCTTAATCGAGGTCGCGCAGGCCCTTGCCGATAAACTTGGGGAGAGAAAACAAGCGATTGCTGATCTTCGTCGGCAGAGGCAGTTGCTATCGGTAGAAAAGCAACAGGCAAAGGTCCAAGGATGTAAGAAGAAACTATTCGAATGGTCGGGGAAATGGTCACAGTTCGTGACAGCGTTGCTTCTGCCCGAAGGGAGCACTCCCGCTCAGGTTGGAGAGGCGCTGGCAGTCCTCGAAAAAATCTTTGAGGACCTGAAAGAGGCGGAGCGCCTACAGCATCGGGTCAAGCGCATGGGAGACAACATCGAGGAGTTTGAAAGCAAGGCTTCTCGGCTTGTCACAGCCATTGCCCCTTCCCTCGCTGCCCTTGCTCCGCAGGCTGCGGCCGGGGAGTTGCACGCGCGATATGTTCAGGCCGGCAAAGCCGAAACTGAGCGCGATACGCTTGAAACCCAGAACGCCGCGGACGACCTGACGATAGTGAGCTGCAGGGGCAGAGTCGAAGCTGCTGCGGCCACTTTGTGCAACCTACGGGAGCTTGCCGGCTGCGACGACGATCAACAACTCGAAATCGTTATTAGCCATGCCGAAAGTAAGACCAACAAACAACAAAAGTACGACCGTATTGCGAAGGGCCTCATCGAGCGAAATGCGGTTGCTGATCTAAAACAGATTGAGG
>Ga0187867_10000952_pt1 | contig 25331 bp, 21 predicted proteins | sample June2016WEW_13_1_FD_132976 | JGI IMG/M metagenome (GOLD analysis project Ga0187867, IMG submission 132976) | Peatland microbial communities from SPRUCE experiment site at the Marcell Experimental Forest, Minnesota, USA - June2016WEW_13_10 | ecosystem: Environmental > Terrestrial > Soil >... | reverse complement strand
CGGCCGAGGCCGATGATGCCGAGCGTCTTGCCGTGCAGCTCGACGCCCTCCCACTTCGAGCGCTCCCAACGCCCGTTCACGAGGGCCGCATGCGCTTGGGGGATGTTGCGGGCCTGCGCCAGCATCAACGCGACGGCGTGCTCGGCCGCGGACAAGATGTTCGACTGCGGGGCGTTGACGACCATCACGCCCCGCCGGGTGGCCGCCTCGACGTCCACGTTGTCGAGCCCGATGCCCGCCCGTCCGACGGCGACGAGGTCACGGCCGGCCTCGAGCACCTCGGCCGTCACGCGGGTGGCCGAGCGGATCACGAGGGCGGCCGCGCCGGGGACGGCCTCTACGAGCTCTTCGGGCGTGAGCGACAGTCGCACGTCTAGCTCGTGACCAGCCTTCGCCATCAGCTCGAGGCCGGACGGGGAAAGCTGTTCGGTGACGAGGATCCGCGCCATGATCAGTCGCTCACCTGCGAGAAGAGCTCGCCGAGCCGCTCGATCCCCCGGACGAGGTTCTCGTCCGACAAGGCGTAGGAAAACCGGCCATAACCGGGCGCGCCGAAGGCCTCACCCGGAACGAAGGCGACGCGGGACTCCTCCAGCACGAGCTCGGCCAGCTCGAGCGTGGTCCCGGGCTTGCGCCCTTTGATCTCGCGGCCGAGCACCGCCTCGAGCGACGGGAAGGCGTAAAAGGCGCCCTCGGGCTCCACGCAGGTGACACCTTCGATCGCCGAGAGCATCTTGAAGATGGTGAGGCGGCGGCGGTCGAAGGCCTCCCTCATCTCCGCCACGGCCGAGAGGTCCCCCGTCAGGGCCGCTATGGCGGCGCGCTGGGCGACGTTGTTGACATTCGAGGTCTCGTGCGACTGCAGGTTCGTCGCGGCTTCTACGACGTCGCCCGGGCCGATCAGCCACCCGACGCGCCAGCCCGTCATGGCGTAGGTCTTTGCCACGCCGTTGGCGACCACGCAGCGCTCCGCCAGCTCGGGCACGACGACCGGCAGCGAGTGCTGGGTGTGGCCGCCGTAGACGAGGTGCTCGTAGATCTCGTCGGTGAGCACCCACCAGCCCCGCTCGAGGGCGAGACGACCGATGTCCGCGATCTGCTCGCGGCTGTACACGGCGCCCGTGGGGTTCGACGGCGAGACGAACACGAGCAGCTTGGTCCGCTCCGTGGCCGCCTGTTCGAGCTGTTCGGGCGTCACCTTGAATCCGCTCGCGGTGTCCGTCGGCACCTCGACGGTCACACCGCCGGCGAGGCGGATCGCCTCTGGATAGGTGGTCCAGTACGGGGCCGGGAGGAGCACTTCGTCACCGGGGTCGAGCAGGGTGGCGAAGGCGTTGGAGACGGCATGCTTTCCGCCGTTGGTGACGAGCACCTGTTTCGGGGTGATCTCGTAGCCCGAGTCGCGGGCCGTCTTGGCGACGATCGCCGCCTTCAGCTCCGGCAGGCCTCCCGTCGGGGTGTAGCGGTGGTTGCGGGGGTCGCGGCACGCCGCTGCCGCCGCCTCGACTATGGCCGCCGGGGTCGGGAAGTCCGGCTCGCCGGCTCCGAACCCGATGACGTCGACGCCTTGGGCCTGGAGCTGTTTGGCCTTGGCGTCGATGGCAAGGGTGGCTGAGGGAGCCACGCCTGCCACGCGGCTCGAGACGCGCCGCGGGGCCGATGTCCGGTCGTAGGAGGGTGATATCGCCATCTGCCTATGCTGGCACAGGTTCTGGCTCCGCTGTCTAAGCGCCTCGCCCGGCGGCGCGGCACTGCCGGTGCCGTGCCGAGTCCGCTCCGTTGCCGCATCCCCCAGGAGGTCCACCTTGGCCGAAGTCGTGATCCCCGAGCACCTGCTACCACGCGACGGCCGTTTCGGGTCGGGGCCCTCCAAGGTGCGGGCCGACGCCCTGCGTCTTCTCGCGGCCGAAGCACCCACCTATCTCGGCACGAGTCATCGCCAGCCCCGTGTGCGCGAGGTTGTCGCCCGGGTGCGTTCCGGGTTGGGTGAGCTCTTCGGCCTGCCCGCCGGCTACGAGGTCGTGCTGGGCAACGGCGGCACCACGGCGTTTTGGGACGCCGCCAGCTTCTGCCTGGTGGAACGAAAGAGCCAGCATCTGTCCTTCGGCGAGTTCTCCTCCAAGTTCGCCGAGTGCACCCGGTCAGCACCGTTCCTCGAGGAGCCCGAGGTGCTCGTGGCCGAACCCGGCACATGCCCGCAACCGGTCGCGAGAGCGAACGTGGACGCCTACTGCCTCACTCACAACGAGACCTCGACCGGGGTGCAGGCACCCGTGCGACGGCCACGCGGTCTTGACGGGGCCGTGACAGACGGCCTGGTCCTGGTCGACGGCACCTCCGCCGCGGGTGGGCTCCGCTTCGATCCAAGCGAGACGGACGCCTACTACTTCGCCCCGCAAAAGTGCTTCGGCTCCGAGGGCGGCCTCTGGCTGGCGCTCTTGTCCCCGGCCGCCGTCGAGCGGGTGGACCGGCTCTCGGCCAAGGGCCGGTTCGTGCCCGCCTTTTTGGACCTAAAGATCGCCCTTGCGAACTCCCGCCTCGAGCAGACCTACAACACCCCCGCCCTCGCCACCTTGTTCCTTTTGGCCCAACAGGTGGACTGGTTCCTCCAAAACGGCGGCCTCGAGTGGGCCGCCTCGCGCTCGGACCGCTCCGCTGAGATCGTCTACGGCTGGGCCGAGCGGTCCGCCTACGCCCAGGCTTTCGTCGCCGAGCCCGCCGAGCGCAGCCACGTGACGGCCACCATCGACCTTGACGATTCCGTGGACGCCCTCAAGGTGGCGGCGAGACTTCGCCAAAACGGTGTCGTCGACACCGAGCCCTACCGCAAGCTCGGGCGCAACCAACTGCGCATCGCTCTTTTTCCTGCCATTGAACCCGACGACGTCGCGGCGCTGACCGCCTGTGTCGACTGGGTCGTGGAAAGACTGGCGACCTAGCCGGCTTCGGCGGAGCCGGGGGGCACCCCGCGGGCGTTCGCGGGCGAGCGTCGCCCCGGCACCTTGCCTGGCGCCCCGCTGCGGTCGTAGCGGCGGGCGACGCGCAACCGCCAGGTGAGGCGCACGGTGTCGACGAGCATGGCGAACACGGCCCGCGGCGAGATGGTGCTGGAGAAGCGCTCCCGGATCTCGACGGGCAGCTCGACGACCTTTGTGTACCCGCGGCGCCGGGCGACGGCGAGCAGCTCGAGGTCGAAGATGAATCCGTCCTCCTCGAGGATCGGCAAGAGCTCGGTCACAATCTCGCGCCGCGCCAGTTTGATCCCGCTTTGGGTGTCAGTGATGTCGAGACCGAACAGCACTCGGGTGAGTTCTTGGTATCCCCAGGAGTAGAGCCGACGCAGCCAGGGGTAGACAACCACGGACTCTAGGTGGCGCTTGCTGCCGATGGCGAAGTCCGGATCGCCATGTTCGATGCAGTCGACGAACTCGCCGAGCACGGGCGCAGGGATGTCACCGTCGCCGTCGATGAAGCCGAGGTAGCGGCCCCGGCCAAGGCCGAGCCCGACTCGCAGGGCGTGGCCCTTGCCCTGGTTGACGGGCAGGTGGACCACGCGGACCTCGGCACCGATCTTTTCCAGGCCGGCATCGTTGCCGTCTGTCGAGCCGTCGGAGACGGCGATCACCTCGAAAGAGACCCGGCGCTGTCGCAAGACCGCGGTCACCTGCTCGATGTGACCGACCAGGCTCGGCCCCGGGTTGTAGTAGGGCACGACCACCGTCAGGTCGAGTGCCCCCTCGCTTTGCACAACTTCAATGCTCCCACGCCCGCGGCGAGCTCCCGACGCGAGAGGCCGGCCCGGGGGGCTCAGCCGACGTGGCCGGTCACGTAGAGCTTCGTGCGCTCGTCACGGGGCGAGTCGAAGATCTCGACTGTCGGGCCGACCTCCACGAGCTCGCCGACGCGGTCGTCGCCGAGGAGGAACACGGCCGCGTTATGCGACACCCGGGCCGCCTGGAACATGTTGTGGGTCACAAGGACGATGGTGACCTCAGAGGCGAGGCGGGCGATCAGGTCCTCGATCTTGGCCGTGGCGACGGGGTCGAGAGCGGAGCAGGGTTCGTCCATCAGCATGACGTCGGGCTCGATGGCGAGCGCCCTTGCGATGCACAGGCGCTGCTGTTGACCGCCGGAGAGCCGCAGCGCACTTTGGTGCAACCGGTCCTTCACGATGTCCCAAAGGGCGGCGTGGCGCAGCGCCGACTCGGCCGCCTCGCGCATGAGGGACCTGTTGCGGACCCCGTTGAAACGAAGCCCCGAAGTGACGTTGTCAAGAATGCTCATGGTCGGAAACGGGTTCGGTCTTTGGAAGACCATCCCGATCCGGGCGCGGACGAGCTCGGGGTCGGTGTCGGGGCCATAGACGTCGATATCTCCGAGCCGGATCGTCCCCTCGACCCTTCCTCCTGTGTGGTCATGGAGCCGGTTGATGGCTCGCAACACGGTCGTCTTGCCACAGCCCGAAGGGCCGACCAGGGCAGTCACCTGGTGGGCGGGCAAAGAGAGCGTCACGTTGCGCACCGCCACGTGCTCGCCGAAACTGACCGAGACGTTCTCGAGGCTGACGGCGGGCTCGCCTTGTGCTTCGGCCCGCCCACTTGACCGCCCGGCCGCCTCGATGGCAACCGAGGCGGGTGTGCGCCTGCTCAAGTGTTGCGATGCTTGCTCGGTGCCCGCCGACTCGCCCGCGCTCGAATTAATGGCCCGACCGTCGTCGATCACAGGAGCCATCCGCCTGTCGCCCTCACCTTGTCAGCGGGCCTTTCGTGTGAGGTGCCAAGCCACTAGGCGGGCCACGCCGCTCAGCACGAGCACGAAGGCAAGGAGAACAAACGCGGTCGCCCAGGCCATCTGTTGGGCTGTTGGGAACGGCTGGGTCCCTTCTGTGTAGATGAACAGCGTCATGGCAAAGCTCGGGGCGGCGACGGTGAAAAGCAAGGGAGCAGTCTCTCCCACACCGCGTGAGACCGCCAGCAAGTTGCCGGAGACCAGGCCCGGAAGGGCGCCCCGCAACACGACGGACCGGGCCACACGAGATCGCCGGGCGCCCAGTGCCATGCCGGCCTCCCACAGGTCCACGGCCACGGTGCGCATGGCCTCCTCGTCCGCCCGGATCATGATGGGCAGCATCAAAACGCCAAGAGCGAAGGCAGCCGCCAGGTTCGAGAAGTGGTGCAGGGGTCGTACGAGCAGGGCGTAGGCGAAGATGCCGATGACGATGGAGGGGACTCCGGTGAGCAGGTCGGCGCCGAAACGGATGGCGCCCGCCAATCTTCCCCGCCGCTCGTGGAGGAAAAGGGCCGTGAACAACCCGACGGGGATCGCCATCAAAAGGGCGAGACCGACGATCTCGGCGCTGCCGACGATGGCCGTCGAGATCCCGCCGCCGGGGATCCCTTCGGGGACCGGAGCGTGGATGAGAAAGCCGAAGGACAGACCCGGCAGGCCGCGCTCGGCGGTGTAATAGACGAGGGCGACGAGCGGCGCGAGAGCGATCGCCGCGCACAGCACGCACAGAGCCCGGAAGAGCCGACCGGCCAGCCGACGGCGCTTCAAGGTGCGACGGGCGGCCGCCTGGATTATCGGACGTCGGTGCTCGCGGGCCTTCCAGCTCGCTTCGGAGTCGTCGCCGGCGCCGTCTTCGTATCTTCGAGCACGCCCGGGGTCTACAACGCCGTTCATGCCGGAACCTCGCGACGAGCTGCGCGGCCCGGGCGGGCGGGTCGCTCGGCACGCTCTGAGCGCAGGAGGCGCCCGGGGCCGAGGCGCCGCAAGAGCGCCTGCCCGCCGGCGTTGACGGCCAGTGTCAGCATCAACAGCACGGCGGCGAGGGCGATGACCGAGCTCGTGCCGATACCAGGTGCAGCCTCGGCGAACTCGTTGACTATGGCGGAGCCCAACGTGGCGCCGGGTGCCAGGAGGGAATGAGGGACCGACGGGTTGTTGCCGATGACCATGGCCACGGCGATGCTCTCGCCGAGCGCCCGTCCTACTGCCAAGGTGAGGGCGGCGGCGATCCCAGAGCGCGCCCCTGGGAAGACCACCTCGCGAACCACCTGCCAATGCGTGGCGCCGAGCGCCATGGCGGCCTCACGATCCGCTAAGGCGACCCCGGACAACGCCGTGCGGCTCAGCGCCACCACGGTTGGCAGTGTCATCACGGCCAGCACCACCGAGGCCAGCATGATGCTCGGGCCGTAAGCCGGCCCGTGGAAGAACCACTGGAGCAAGGGGACCGACTTTAAGAACGGCTCGACGTGGTCGGCGAAGACGGGGGAAAGCACCAACAGCGCCCACAGCCCGACGACGATGCTCGGCACGGCCGCGAGAAGGTCGATCGCCGTCGACAGCGGGCCGGCCAGCCAGCGGGGAGCCAGCTCAGAAAGGAAAGCCGCGGTGCCGAGACCGACCGGGACGACGATGACCATGGCCACGAACGTCGTCACGATCGTCCCGACCACGAGGATGCCGGCACCGAACTGGTTGGCGGCCGGGTTCCAGGTGCCCGACCAGATAAAGCCAATGCCGGTGTGCGCCAGCGCCTGGCTCGAGTCGACGGCGATGCTCGCCACCAGGCCGCACAAAAGGGCGACAAAAACCGCGGCCGCCGCCCACCGGACGACGACATAGGCACGCCCGCCCCGCCGGCCGTGCCGGCGCCGGATCGCGTCTTTGACAGACGCGACGCCGGCCAGGCCGGGAAGGGCGGTCACTTCGTGAACAACGGCCCGCCTTGAGGCGTCTGCAGCTCCTCGAGCGTGTGGGTGGCGAGGCTCACCACATCGGCGGGCAGGGGAGCGTAGCCGAGCGAGCTCGCGTACTGCTGGCCAGTGGTCACGACCCAGTCGAAGAGCTTGCCGAGGGCGATGCCCTTAGCCTTGTTGGCGTCCTTTTGGTAGAGCAGGGTCCAGCTGAAGTTGGCCAGTGGGTAGGTGCCGGCGCCGGGCTCGTCGATTATCGAGAACTTGCTCGAGCTGAGCCCGCGCGCAAACGATCCCGCGTCGGCGATGGACTGGAGGGACGGGGCCACGAACGCTCCCGCGGCGTTCTTGAGCGCGGCATTGGTGAACTTGGCCTCGAGGGCGTAGCCGTACTCAACGTACCCGATGGCCCCGCTGGTCTGGCTTATGTAGGTGGCGACGCCGCTGTTCAGCTGCTCGCCCACGCCGACGGTCGGGATCGGCCAGGTCTTGGAGGCCGTAGTGCCGACCCTGGTCGCCCACGCTGGCGAGGTGTCGATGAGGTACCTGTCAAGGTCCCAGCCCGGGCCCGAGGAGTCCGCGCGGTGGACCGGGACGATGGCGAGGTTCGGCAAATCGGAGAGGCCGGAGACCTTGGCGATCTGCGGGCTGTCCCAGTTGGTGATCGTCCCGTTGAAGATGCCAGCGAGCGTAGGCCCGTCGAGCTTGAGCTCCCCCGTCACACCGGGGAGGTTATAGCTAATCGCCACCCCGCCCAGGTCCACGGGCACCTGCAAGACGGCACTCGACGCCTTGGCCAGGTCCTTTGCCGACATCGGGATCTCGGTGTCACCGAAGTCGACGGTGTCCTGCTGGATGTCGCTGATGCCGACACTGCTCCCTGCCGGGGAGTAGGTGATGGTCGTCTTGGAGTTCTTCAGGTGGTACTCGTAGAAGACCTTCTCGAAGAACGGGTTGATCGAGTTGGCCCCGGCACCGGAAAGCGAGACCGAGGAGCTCGTCTTGGTGTCGTAGGCAGGACCGAGGGGACCACCCGGGGCTGACGGCGTGCTCGCACGGGCCGCCGAGCTCGAGCTTGACGCGGCTGCGATTGACGCGCTCGTGCCGAAGGCGGTGCCGAGGAGCCCTAGGCCCACGGCTAGGGCGAGGACGGCAGGACGACGGGACATGTTTTCTCCTGGTTCGATCGACGGGACAAGCCTACATCAAATTTTGTAAAATCTACTAAATCGCTAGATTAGCGCATAGACGTCAAGCGGTGGGTTCACCCGGCAGTTGGTCGCCCGAGGTCAAGCGGCGACGCGACGGCGCCGCTCAGGACTTGGACACCGGCGAGGGCACCGCCGTCAAGGTGACGACGTTCGAGTAGCCGTAAAGGACGTAGCCGGGCTCGTCGACGGCGACCGCCCGGTAGCTGTATGTCCTGCCTGGCACTGTGAAGGAGAACTTCCCCGCGCCGGACTCGTGGACGGCGGAGATGACGCTCCAGTGCCCGACCGAGAGCCGCCTTTCTAATATCACCTCTCGACCAGGTCGCTTCGGGCGCACCTGGCCGGTCAAAGTCGTGCGCTTGCCGGCGGGCGCCCGCAGCCGGGCCAGCTTGATGGCAACGGACTGGTAATCGAGGATCGGCTGAGCCCAAAGCGGTGGGGCGGAAACGTCGGCCTCAAAGAGCAGGCCCGAACCTTGCGGGCCGAGGACGGGCACGAGGCCGCCCGCGTTGGCCGCCGCAGGGTAAACGGTGAGCGAGGACCACTGGGTTCCGTTCGCAGTCGTCTCGCAGTACACGGCCGACCCTCGGTCGCGCTCGAGGAAGAACACGTGCACGATGCCGCCTACTTCCTCCGCGCTCCAATAAGCCCCATCGCCGCCGGCCGGCTCCGGCACCGCGTAGCGGGGGCCGAAGGACTTGCCGTTGAAAAAACGCAGGAACGCCCCGGGCGTCGACGTGCTCGAGTAGGTGAGCAGGGCGTTGCCCGAGACCCCAGCCAGGTCCTCACCTTTGAAGACTCCGACGGGCGCGCCGTAGGAGCGGGAGGCGTCGAGGTCGGCGCCCTTCGGCGCGTACTCGACGAGGGTGTTGCCGCTCGCGTCGTCACTTGCCACGAGGACCCCGCCCTTGTAGGTGCTGAGCGACGTGTCTCCGTCGTAACTGGCGTCAGGGTTCGCCGGCTTTGATATCGCCACATAAGGCGGCGACAGCAACGCCTGCACGTTCAGGCTCGTGGTCTCCGAGGAGGCGACGACGATCTGCCCGTCGGCGAAGGTGGCCGCGTTGACCCCGAGGATCGTCCCCGCCGGGATCTCGCCGGCAAAGCTCCTCCCGTCGTTGGTGCTCTCGAACACGACGGCCCCGCCGACACCGGAGAAGACCGGGATGTCACAGCAGTCTTCGAGCACGACCGACACGTCGCTTCCTCCTGTGGCGAGCACCTCAGGCACGCCGGTGAAGCTGTCTTGTTCCCCACCGGCCGCATAGGCGCTCAAGGTGGCCGTCGAGGCGCACTGGTTCTCCGCCGGCTGCAGAGTACAGACCACGGCCGTCGTAGCCGTCTTGGACAGCCAGACCAGCACCATCGTCCCATCGGCAAGCACTGTTCCGGAGCCATTGCCGCCCTCCACGGGCGCGACGGCGAAAGGGGCCAGCTCCGGCTGGGGGTCGCCTACGGTGATGGTTGAGGCCATCGCCTCGGTGCCGACTAGGGACGCGCCGACGAAGAGGGCCAATGCGGCCGACAGAACCCGCCCGGCGGTCATCGACGTGCTGGGGGCGAGTCGGGTTGTCGCGACAGCCTGGGCACAAGGGCCGACATTAGACAGGCGAGTTTGGGTTGTCGATGCGCCCGGTTCGGCCGGCCAGGCGGGTTCGTTTCTCAAGGCCCGAGCGGAATCTCGACGGCAACGTCCATGGCCAGCCAGAACAGTGCTTCACGGGCGTCATGGGCAAGCACCCAGTCCCGGTGGTCCCAAGCCTCGCCGGCGAGACTGTCGCCCGCGTAGAGGAGCTGGCCGAGCGCCACGGCCCTAAAGCTCGCCACCGCCGCCAGCGCCGCCGCCTCCATCTCTACGGTGATGCAGCCTTCGGCGCGCCGCAACGACACCTTTTCCCTCGTCTCGCGATAAACGGCGTCGGTCGACCACGTGGTCCCGGTCGTGAAGGGGGTACCGGATCGAGTGAGCAGGGCCTCCATCACCGACACGAGAGCCGGATCCGCCTCGATGACCCGAGAAGGAGCGAGATAGTGGTACGAGGTCCCCTCGTCACGCACGGCCGCCGACACCACGACCGGGTGGCCGAGGGCAAGCTCGGCGTCGAGTGCCCCGGCACCTCCGCAGGCGACAAAGGCCCGGCAGCCGTAGTCGATCGCCTCTTCCAAAAACAGTGCCGCCAAGGGCGCGCCGACACCTGGTTGGAAAAAGGCCACGCGCTCACCGCGGTGCTCGAGCTCGAAGATCGGATGGACGCCGTGCTCGGAGTACAGCTGCGCCACGCGCCGCGCGCCTGTTTCACGCGCCATGAGGGCCACGACGTCGCCAAAAAAGCACAACACTGCCCGGGCGGGCACGTCCACGTCCTCGCGCGAGGGGGCGCAGAGATGGGCCGACGGCTCAATTAACGCATGGCGGTGCGGGTCGAATTCGAGGATCGGGTAGGCGGCGGGCACGAGCCCGCCAAAGAGCGATCCCGGCGCCGACCCTTGGGTCTGCTCGGGCGGGCTTGCCGGCGAGGCGTGCAGGTCGCGACCGGGGACGGCTAACCCCCGGAGATGTCTTCGAGACGCTGACGCCCGGCACTGACAAAAGGCATCATGGCCCGCAGTTCAACACCCACGGACTCGACCGGGTGCGCCCTTCCTGCGGCACGCAGCTCGTTGAAACGTGGCCTGCCCGCGCGGTCCTCCACCACCCACTCAGTCGCGAAGCTGCCGTCTTTGATCTCGCCGAGTATCTTCCGCATCTCGGCTCGTACCCGCTCGTCGATAATCCGGGGACCCCGGGTGAGATCGCCGTACTCGGCGGTGTCGGACACCGAGAACCGCATACCGGAGATGCCCTGTTCGTACATGAGGTCGACGATCAGCTTCAGCTCGTGCAGGCATTCGAAGTAGGCCGACTCAGGCTGGTAACCGGCCTCTACCAGGGTCTCGAAGCCGGCCATGACGAGCGCGGTCAGCCCGCCGCAGAGCACGACCTGCTCTCCGAACAAGTCGGTCTCGGTCTCCTCGGCAAAGGTCGTCTCGAGCACGCCGGCCCGAGTGGCACCGAGGGCGTCCGCGTACGAGAGGGCCAGTTCCATCGCCTTGCCCGAGGCGTCGGCCGACACAGCGATGAGCGAGGGCACGCCACCGCCTTCTGTGTAGGTGCGGCGCACGAGGTGCCCGGGCCCCTTCGGGGCGACCATGGCGACATCGACACCCGCCGGCGGCGCGATGAGGCCAAAGCGGATGTTGAACCCGTGGGCGAAGAAGACCGCGTCGCCGTCGAGGAGCTGGGGGGCGATCTCCGCCTCGTAGACGCTCGCCTGCTCGGTATCGGGAAGGAGGATCATGACCAGGTCCGCCTCCGCCGCGGCCTCGGCCACACCGCACACACGTAGGCCGGCTGCCTGCGCCTTCGCCCGAGACGACGACCCGGGCCGCAGCCCGACTCGTACGTCGACTCCGGAGTCGTGCAGGTTCAGCGCATGGGCGTGACCCTGTGATCCGTAACCGATGATCGCTACTTTGCGTGAGCGGACCAGGGAAGGGTTCGCGTCGGTCTCGTAGTAGAGCTTGGCCATCACGCTCCTGTCGTTGGGCTGTGGGGAAGAGAACTAGTTATCGGGACTGGTGTCTTGTACTAAGGGATGGCGCTCGGCTGCTCCTAGGCAATGGCGGCGGTCGTGGCCGCCCCGGAGGCCGAGCTTCTCTCCAGCTTAGGAAGCGCGATCCGGCCGGAGCGTTGTAGACCGGCGATCCCATAGGGCCTCATGAGGCTCTCGAAGTCGTCCAACAGCTCGGGCGTGCCGGCGACCATGACCGTGATGGCGTCGTGGCCGACGTCGACGATGCGCCCGGCGAACACTCCGACGAGCTGGATGACCTGTGAGCGCTGCGAGGCGTCGGCCGAGACGCTCACGAGCAGCAGCTCGGCCTCACGAGCCTCGTCAGGGTGCAGCTCACCGATCTCGACGACGTTTATGAGCTTGTCCAGCTGGGCCACGACCTGCTCGAGCGGGGAGGACTCCACGTCCACCACGATGGAGATCCGCGAGAATCGCTCGTCGTCGGTCGGCGCCACAGCTAAAGAGAAGATCTTGTAACCACGTCGCGAGAACAGCCCCGCTACACGCGCCAGCACACCGGCCTTGTTCTCCACGAGGACTGAGAGCAGGCGATGGTGGGGAGCCTTTGCCTTGTAGTCCTGAGTCATCGCGACACCTCGGAGCTGGCTCGTTGCGACGGGTGGACGACGATGTCGTCGTTGGACGCCCCGGCCGGCACCATCGGGAAGACCTGCTCCATCGAATCGGTGCGAAAGTCGATGACGACCGGCCGGTCGTCGACGTCGTTCGCTTTCTCGATCGCCGGCGTCACCTCTTCTGGGCTCTCCACACGCAAGCCGACGCAGCCCATCGCTTCAGCCCAGCCGACATAGTCGGGCAGGTCGGGTGAGAGGTAGACCTCTGAGTAGCGCTCCTCGTAGAACATGTGCTGCCACTGGCGCACCATGCCCAGGTAGGCGTTGTTCAAGATGGCGATCTTGACCGGGATTCGCTCGGCGGTGGCCGTGGCGAGCTCCTGGGCCGTCATCTGGAAACATCCATCTCCGTCGACGGCCCACACCATGCGGTCAGGGCGTCCGACCTTGGCCCCGATGGCGGCGGGCACTGCGAAACCCATGGTCCCGAGGCCCCCGGAGTTGACCCAGGTATTCGGGTACTCGAAGGCCCAGTGCTGGGAGGCCCACATCTGATGCTGGCCCACCCCGGAGACGAGGATGGTGTCCGGCGGTGTTAGCTCCCGCAAGCGCTCGATGACGAATTGGGGCTTGAGCGTCGGGCGCCGGCTTGCTCCAACCGTCGCGAGCCCGGGCGCGGGCTCCGACCGGTCGTAGGTGTAGGGATACTGCGCCTGCCATTGTTCGAGCCTCGCGATCCAAGGAACCAGCTGCCCCCGATCGACCGAGCCGGAGATGGTGAGCGCCTCGACCAGCGCCTCGATGGCAAGCCGGCAGTCGGCGAGGATGCCAACCTCAGGCCGGCGGACTTTGCCGATCTCGGCCTTGTCGATGTCGACGTGAACCACCTTGGCCCTCGGAGCGAAGGCCGAAACCTTGCCGGTGACACGGTCGTCGAAGCGGCTGCCGAGGGCGAGCAACAGGTCTGCCTTCTGCATGGCCGTCACGGCGGTGTAGTTGCCGTGCATACCGGGCATTCCCAGGCACAACGGATGGCTGTCAGGAAAAGAACCGCGAGCCATGAGGGTCGTAACGACGGGAATGCCCGTCAGATCGACCAGCTCACGGAGGGCCTTGGAGGCGCCTGACTTCAATATGCCACCACCGGCGTAGATCACCGGTCGCTCGGCAGCGAGCACAAGCGCGACCGCGGCCTGGATTGCCGTCGGGTCGGGCTGCGAAGCCGGGTGGTAGCCGGGCAGGTCGACGCCGTCGGGCCAGTACCACTCCATCGTAGACATGGCGACATCTTTCGGGACGTCAATGAGCACCGGTCCCGGCCGGCCCGTCGTGGCGATGTGGAAGGCCTCGCGCACGACTTGGGGGATGTCGGCGGCGTCCGTGATGAGCCAGTTGTGCTTGGTGACGCCAAGTGTGATACCCGTCGTGTCGCTCTCTTGGAAGGCGTCAGTTCCGATTGCACTCGTCGCCACCTGCCCGGTGATGCACACGAAGGGGATCGAGTCCATGTAGGCATCGGCAAGAGCGGTTACCACGTTGGTCGCGCCCGGACCGCTCGTGACCATCGCTACCCCGGGGCGCCCTGTCGCGTGGGCGTACCCCTCGGCCATGTGGCCGGCGCCCTGTTCGTGACGGACCAGGATGTGGCGTATAGGGGAATCGATGATGGGGTCGTATACGGGAAGGATCGCCCCACCGGGGAGACCGAAGATGACTTCGACTCCTTGCATCTCGAGGCTCTTCACAAGCGCTTGGGCTCCGGTGAGTTCCATCGGGGCTTCCTCTCACTCTCTCGTCGGGTCGGTGGGTTGTCTGGATCGTGCAACTGGGCGCCTCGTCCGATCGCCGCTACTGCGGTGCCCGGAAAACGAAACGACCTCCCCTTCGGGGAGGTCGCAGGCGCAGCAACGCTAGAGGCGTTGTGCGCTAGGTGATAAGTACGAGGCGTCCGGCTGAGGTCATCACCGACAAGTGTTGCAGAGCAGGCTCCCGACCGCAAACACCTTGCCGGGCATCGACGACCGGCGCACGCCGAGCGGGGATCGGCTGGCGACACAGGCGCTAGAGCCGGGCCGCCAAGTTGGGACGAGGAGTTGTTCTCTAGCTGAGGACCCGCTCCCCAAACGCGCCTCGGTCGTTAGTGCTTCGCCACGAGGGCGTCCCCTATGGCTCGGTCACTGCGCCACGCTCGGCTCCGACCACGAGCCGGGCGTACTTCGCCAGCACCCCGCTCGGATAACGCGGAACGGGCGGTTTCCACTCGGCGCCGCGCCGCTCGAGCTCGGCCGGCGCGACCAGCACGTCCAGCCGTCCGGCGTGGGCGTCGAGCACCACCTCGTCTCCGTCTTCGACGAGCCCAATCGGTCCACCGACGGCGGCCTCGGGAGCCACGTGTCCGACGCAGAAGCCTTGCGTGCCGCCGGAGAATCGCCCGTCGGTAACAAGAGCACAGTCGCCTCCTCGTCCAGCACCGGTCATGGCGCCTGTGACGGCGAGCATCTCGCGCATACCCGGGCCGCCCTTCGGTCCCTCGTAGCGGATCACGACGACCGTACCCGGCGTGATCGTCCCGGCCAAGATGGCGTCCATGGCGGCACTCTCACCGTCGAAAACCCGCGCCCGGCCCGAGAAGGAGAGGTCGCCGTCAATGCCGGCGACCTTCACGACGGCCCCTTTCGGAGCGAGCGAGCCGTGCAAGATGGCGATCCCGCCGTCGGCGTGAATCGGCTCTGCGAAGGAGTGGACGACCGAACCGTCGGGAGCGGGAGGGTCGAGGTCGGCAAGGTTCTCGGCCATTGTCTTCGAGGTGACGGTCAGGCAGTCTCCGTGTATCAAGCCCTCCTCCAAAAGTGCCCTCAGTACGACCGCCACGCCGCCAATGCGATCGAGGTCCGTCATGTGGTACTTGCCGTGCGGCTTCATATCTGCAAGGTGCGGTACTTTCCTCCCGATTCGGGCGAAGTCGTCTAGGTCGAGCTCGACGCGTGCCTCGTTGGCGATGGCGAGCAGGTGGAGAACGGCATTCGTCGAGCCTCCGAGCGCCATGACCGTGGCTATGGCGTTCTCAAAAGCGTCTCTGGTCATGATCTGACGCGGCCGGATGCCCTTTTCCAAAAGCGTCATCACTGCCTGGCCGCTCGCGTAGGCGAGATCGTCCCTCCGGCGGTCGACAGCCGGCGCGGACGCCCCTGCCGGCAACGCCATGCCGAGCGCTTCGGCCACGGAGGCCATCGTGTTGGCGGTGAACATGCCCGCGCAGGAGCCTTCGGTCGGGCACGCATTGCGTTCGATCGCCATCAACTCCTCGTCGTCGATCGACCCGGCTGAGCGCGCCCCAACCGCCTCGAACACTGAGACGACGTCCAGGGCTCGGCCACCGAGGTGGCCGGGCAGGATAGTCCCTCCGTAAACGAAGACCATCGGGAGGTCGAGCCGGCCGGCGGCCATGAGCATCCCGGGCAGGGATTTGTCACAGCCGGCGAGGCCGACGAAGGCGTCGAATCTCTCGGCGTGCATCATCGCCTCCACCGAGTCAGCGATGATCTCACGGCTCACGAGCGAGGCGTGCATGCCTTCGTGGCCCATGGCGATGCCGTCGGAGACGGCGATAGTGACGAACTCGAAGGGGAAGCCGCCCGCCTCGTGCACGCCTTGCTTCGCCCGCTGCGCGAGCCTGGCCAACGGCAGGTTGCACGGCGTCACCTCGTTCCAGGTGGAGGCAACGCCGACTTGAGGCTTGTCGAAGTCACCGTCTGTCATGCCGACGGCACGCAGCATCGCCCTCGACGGCGCGCGGCGAAAGCCTTCGGTCACATCCTGGCTGTGGATCTTGAGCGAACGGATCTTGTCGGTCATCGGCCCTCAAACTACTTGGCGATACCGGGACCGGCCGTGTCGGCGAAAGCTTGGAAGGAAGGGTGTAGCGATGCAACCATCGCTTCAATCTCCAGCGCCGCCCCGCGGCGTGCCCCGGCCCACTCGTCAACCGAGTGCCACGGGATCTCCTCCGGTGTGCCGGGCCAGCGCGCCAGTACGTGGACGTGGAGATGCTCGATTCTGTGCCCGACGTTCGCGACATAGACGCGTTCGGCCCCAACCGCCTTGAGCGCCGCCGCGCAAGTTGCGATGGCGACCCCGACCGCCGCGGTGCCGGAGCGGTCGAGCTCCGCGAAATCGGGGCAGTGCCTGCGTGGCGTCACGAGCAGGTGACCGAGATAGACCGTCTCTTCGGACAGGGGCGGGACGTGAAAAACAATCACCTGCTCCTCATCGAGCAGGTTGCCGCCCGGTACCTCCACGTCGCCCGCCAGCTCCTGACAGACGAGACAGGGCTTGGGTGCGGCGTTGTCCGGCCCTGTCATCGCAACAAAGGCTCCCTTGCCAAAGGCCGCAGAGGCCTTCTAAGTGTCGCGTCGCGCGGCGAAGGCCTCCGCCACGAGCTTGCCGTTCGCCCGTCCCTTCGAGGCCTTCATGACCTGGCCGAGGAGGAACTGCGCCACCTTTTCATCACCCTCGCGGTAGCGCTCCCACTCCTGCGGGTTGGCGGCGATCACCTCGTCGAGCATCGACGCGAGCACGGAGGCGTCCATCTGCTCGTAGCCGAGGCGGCTGGCGATCTGAGCCGGGTCCCCGCCCTTTTTTATGAGCTCGGCAAGGACCTCTTTGGACTGGGTGGCCGACAGCCGACCGGCGGACTCCATCTTGAGCAAATTGGCGAAGGCCACCGGGTCGAGCAGTCTCGCCCCCTCCGGGTTGGCAGCCGCCTCGTTGGAGGCCCGGGCGAGCGCCAGGCGGGCATCGGCCCCAGCAGCGACGGCGCCGTGGACGAGATCGTCAAGGCCGAGCTCGACGACCGTCACCACCTGGTCGGTGGAACCGTCCCGGCGAGTGGCCAGCTCCGAGTCGGCGGCAAGCAGCTCGGCGAGCCGGCGACGACGCGCGGCCGGCATGGGGCCGACACCCTCGCCCGCCGCGGCGAGCAGCTCGGCTACCGGCACGAGCGGGGTGAGATCGGGCTCGGGGAAGTAGCGGTAGTCGTTCGCCTCCTCCTTGGAGCGCATCGAATGGGTGCTGTTGTCACCCTCGTCGAAGTGGCGGGTCTCCTGGGCGACTCGTCCGCCGGACTCGACCACCTCGATCTGGCGCCGGACCTCGTAATCGATGGCACGTTCAAGGGACCGCAGCGAATTCAGGTTCTTCACCTCGCAACGGGTCCCGAGGGCGGTCGCCCCCACGGGGCGCACCGACACGTTGGCGTCGACCCGGAGCGAACCCTCCTCCATGCGACCGTCGGATGAGCCCGTGGCGACGAGGATCGAGCGCAGCTCGTCGACATAGGCCCGGGCCTGCGCGCCAGAGCGGATGTCGGGGCGCGAGACGATCTCGACGAGCGGGACCCCGGCCCGGTTGTAGTCGACGAGGGAGTAACCGGCCTCGTGGATGCGGCCCCCGCCCCCGATATGGGTCGTCTTGCCGGTGTCTTCCTCCATGTGTGCCCGCTCGATACCGACCCGCGACCCGTCGGGCAGCTCCAGCCACCCGTCGACGTTAATGGGCTCGTCGTACTGGCTGATCTGGTAGTCCTTGGGCATGTCGGGATAGAAGTAGTTCTTGCGGTGGAAGATCGAGCGCTGCGGGGTGCAATTGAGCGCGGCCCCGATCCTCAAGGCGAGCTCGACCGCCCTCTTGTTGATAACGGGAAGCGAACCGGGCAAGCCGAGGCAGACCGGGCAGATGTTCGTGTTGGGCTCATCGCCAAAGGCGTTGCGGCAGCCGCAAAACAGCTTTGTCGCGGTGGCGAGCTCACAGTGGACCTCGAGTCCGACGACAGTCTCGTAGTCGGTCACGGCCTCACCGGTCCTCGTGCCTCGCGCGACGCTCCAGCCTCCAGGCTCGCCGCCACGCGCATCATGACCGCCTCCCCGAGAGCCGGGGCGAGGACCTGGACCCCGACGGGCAGGCCTTCACTGCTCAGAGCGAAAGGCACGCTCGCGGCCGGATGGCCCGCCAGGCTGGAAGGGATGCTGCACAGGTCGCACATGTACATCTCGATCGGGTCGTCCACCTTGGACCCGAAGGGGAACGCCACCGACGGCGTCGTCGGCGTCAAAAGAACGTCGAAGTTCCTATAGGCAGCCTCGAAGGCCCTGATGACGAGGGTACGGGCCTTTTGCGCCTGGCCGTAGTAAGCGTCGTAGTAGCCGGCCGACAAGGCGTATGTGCCCATCATGATGCGGCGCTTGACCTCCGGGCCGAAACCTTCGCCCCGCGTCCTCGCGTTCATCGTCTCGGTGTCCGGCCCATCTACGCGAAGGCCATAACGGACGCCGTCATAACGCGAGAGGTTCGAGGAAGCCTCGGCGGGCGCGATCACGTAGTAAGCGGGCAACCCCAACAAGAGCTCTGGGATGGTGACCATGTCCACCTTTGCCCCGGCCGCGGCGAGTGCCTCTCCGGCGGCGACGACGGCGTCGACACATTCCGAGCCGTCCACGAGGAAGTCCTCTACCAAGCCGATACGCAAGCCCGAGACGCCCTCGGTGAGGGAGGCGAGCAAGCTCGGTGCCGGCCGGGCGAGCGAGGTTGAGTCCATCGGGTCGTGACCTGCGACCACCTCAAGACCGAGGGCGGCGTCCGCGACCGTGGTCGCGAAGGGCCCGATCTGGTCCAGCGAGCTCGCGAAGGCGATCAACCCGTAGCGCGACACCACGCCGTAGGTGGGTTTCACCCCGACGATCCCGCACAAAGCGGCGGGCTGGCGGATCGAGCCGCCCGTGTCGCTGCCGAAGGAAAGTGGCACGATCCCGGCCGCCACGGCGGCGGCACTGCCACCTGAGGAACCTCCGGGGACGCGGCCGGTGTCCCAGGGGTTCCTCGTCGGGCCGAAGGCGGAGTTCTCCGTCGAGGAGCCCATGGCGAACTCGTCGAGGTTGGTCTTGCCGACGAGCACCGCGCCGGCGGCGCGCAGTCGGCTCACGACGGTCGCGTCATAGGGGGGCAACCATCCCTCGAGGATCTTCGACGAGCAGGTCGTCGGGATGCCCGCGGTGCAGAGATTGTCTTTGAGCGCCACGGGCACGCCCGCGAGCGGCCCGGGGTCGAGCCCGGAACGCACCATGCGGTCCACCTCATCGGCGTCTGCCATGGCTTTGTCGGTCGTGATCTCGTTAAAGCAGTGCAGGTCGCCTTCGAGCTCACGAATCGCTCCGAGCGACTGGGCGAGGAAAGCCCGCGCGCTGAGCTGACCGGAACGGACGCTGGAGGCGATCTCTGCGAGGGAGGCGAATTCGAAAGCTGGGCTCGCCGTCATGGTGCCTCGCCCATGATGCGCGGGACCCGGAAGCGGTCGCTCTCGACCGCGGGGGCCTGTGAGAGGACGGACTCGCGCTCAAGACAGGGCACCTCTGTGTCGGCGCGCAGCACGTTCTCGACAGGGAAGGGATGTGCTGTGGGCGGCACGTCGTTGGTGTCCAGCCGGCGCACGGCGTCGACGTGCTCGAGGATGGCCGACAGCTGCAGCGCCATTCGCCCGACCTCGTCGTCGTCGAGGGCGAGCCTGGCCAGGCGTGCCACGTGACGCACCTGCTCGGGTGTGATGAGCCGATCCGGCTCGCTCACTTGAGCGCCAGCTTGTTCACGAACTCGACGGCCCGGGCTTCGATCTCGGGGGCGTCGTGGTCGAGCGTCGCCACGTGGAAGCTACGTTCCAGCCATATCCGCTCGACGGGGCCGCCGGATGAGGCGGCGAGCAGGTCGCCCGACTCGGTCGGTACGACGTGGTCGGTCCGGCTCGAGAAAAGAAGCACCGGGCAGCACAGTTCCCCGAGTCGTGCCGCCACTTTGTCGACACCTTCGAACATCGAGAGCATCGGTTCGATCGGCGTGGCGTTGTAGGCGGATTCGGGTGCGCCTTGCCGGGCGATGTCCGAGCCGATGGCGGGGACCGAGACGGCGCCTTGTTCGAGCATGCCTGAGAGCATGTCCCGGAAGGCCTGTACCGGGGGCTCGACGAGCGGGTTTACGACGATGACACCGGAGATGTCGTGGTGTGCCTCGGCGAGGCAAAGGGCGAGCGAGCCACCCATGGACAGACCCGCCACGAACACCTGATCGCTGCGATGAGAAAGCTCGCCGTAGGCCGCTTCGGCCGTCGCGGACCAGTCGGACCAGCGTGTCTGGACCATGTCCTCGACGCTCGTGCCGTGGCCGGGCAACAAGGGGAGCTCGACCGAGAACCCGGCCGCGGCGAGAGCCGTCGCGAGCGGGCGCATCGACTGAGGGCTCCCGGTGAAACCGTGGAGCACAAGGACGCCGATCGGACGGCCCTTTTTGGAGAACGGCTCGCAGCCGGGAAGGGTCAAGGTGGACACACGAGCATGCTAACCCGGCCGTCCTCGGCCGTTCTCGGGCGGCAGTAGTGTCCGTCCACGGGCCGATGGACCGGAAGAGGAGCCGCAGTGGAGAAGTTTGCCTTTCTCAGTGACGAATGGACCGCCGAGGTGCGCCGGCTGCACGACGAGATCGTGGCCGAGCCCGCCGCCCCTGCACAGAACGTGCGCATGAACCTCGTCCTCACCGAGTCACCTCTCGGGGAGGGCACGATCGACGCCCACCTCGACACGAGCTCAGGCGAGATCGTCATAGACACCGGCCACATCGAGTCCGCCGACCTGACTGTCACCGTGGACTACGAGACCGCAAAGGCGATCCTCGTCGACGGCGACGCTCAGGCAGCCATGCAGGCGTTCATGTCGGGGCGGATCAAGATCGACGGCGACATCGCCCAGCTCCTCGCCATGCAGAACACCCCTGTCGATCCTGCCCACCAGGAGCTGGCGCGGCGCATCCGCGAGATCACCGAGTAGCGGCGGCCCCTCCCCGCTTCCTAGCGGTGGGGTACTTGGCTCGTCGCCGCGACGGCGCCGACGATCTTGGGCATCTCGACGGCGAGCTCGTCAATGGTCCAACGCCCGGCCTTGTCTATCTGCGGACCCAAGGTCCACGGTTGGAAGTACTGCACCGTGCCGCCCTGGATGAAAAAGACCTTGCCCGTGAACGGGCAGGGTTCGCTGGCCAAATAGGCGACGAGCGGAGACACGTTTGCCGGGTCCCAGGAATCGAACACGTCCGCGTCGGCGGGCGGCTGCACGATGTCGCTCAGCCCTGGTGTCGACTCGGTGATGCGTGAGCGGGCGGCCGGCACGATGGCGTTGACGCGCACGCCGTAGTGGGACAGCTCTTGCGCGGCGATCACCGTGAAGGCTGCGATCCCGGCCTTGGCCGTGCCGTAGTTCGACTGACCGGGATTACCTAACAGGCCCGAGGTCGAAGAGGTGTTGATGATGGCGGCGCTTGGCTTGGCGCCCGCCTTGGCCTGCTCGCGCCAGTACGTCGCAGCCCAGCGCGTGGGGACGAAATGGCCGTTCACGTTCGCGTGCACGACGAGATCCCATTCCTCCTCGGTCATGTTCACGAGCACACGGTCCCCGATGATGCCGGCGTTGTTCACAAGGATGTGAAGGTCCCCGAAGGCCTCCAAAGCGGCGTTCACGACCTCGTGGCCGCCCTCCCAGTCCGAGACGTCGGCGCTGTTCGCGACCGCCTCGCCCCCGAGTTGCTTGATCTCGTCCACGACCTTTTGCGCCGCAGCGTGGTCGTCGCCCGACCCGTCAACGGCGCATCCAAGGTCGTTGACAACGACCTTGGCGCCTTGGCTCGCGAACAAGAGCGCGTGCTCCCGGCCGAGCCCGCGTCCCGCACCGGTGATGATCGCAACCCTGCCGTCGAGTGCACCCATGACCGTGCCCTTCCTTCGTTGCTTAGGAGACCACCCCGCCGCCCGGGATGGGTGAGACCAGGCCGGCGTTTGGCTCACAGCACCGGCGCACCGCCACGTTGGCAGCACGCACCGTCCCTGGTCAAGCGGAGGGCTCCCGCTCCCGCCAAGCGGCTAAAGCGGCCTCGCGGACGAGAGCTCAGGGGCGTGCAGTCGCCGGCCCGGGACCGGGACAGCGACTCGGCTCAGTACAGATAGACGTCGACCGTCGAGCCGACCTGCACCAAGTGGCCGGACCCGGGGAGCTCTGTCAGCACGAAGCCCGCTCCGGGTGGCCCGACGAGGTACCACTTGAGACCGAGGGAGGAAAGCGCCTGTTCGGCCGCGCTCACCGAGTCACCGAACAGCCCGGGCACCTTCACATAAGGCGGGCCTAGCGACACATAGACCAGCACGGTCGAAAAGCCGGGCACCGTGAGACCCGGCAAAGGCTTGGTGGTGACGACATAGCCGGCAGGAATCGTGCTCGAGTACTGCGATTCCTCCACCGGTTTCAGGTGCTGATCCGTCAGAGCCGCTTGCGCCTGGGTCCAGTTGAGCACACCCCCCGAGAGATCGGACGGGATCATCTCGGGCCTCGGGCCCTTGGAGACGACCAGGTCGACGACGTCGCCGTAAAAGACCCTCCTGCCGGACACGGAGTTCCACCCCGTCACCCCTCCGGCCGCGACCGTCTCGCTGTAGTGCACGAAGATGTGGGCCACGAGGTGCGCCTTGGCCAGCGCGGCGATGGCCGCTGGCTCGCTCAGCCCGGATAGGACGGAAAGCACGGTCGGGTGCCGCCCTTGTGAGATCACCATCTTCACGATGGAGCCCGCCTTCTCGCGCGCACCTTTTCGCGGGACCTGGGAGATGACCGCGCCCGCCACGACGCTCCCGCTGTAGCGCTCGCCGGAGACCTCCGGGTAAAGACCGCTGCGCGAGATGGCCGCGTTGGCGGCGGTCACCTGCAAGCCGACGACGGGCGGGACCGTGTCGTGATGCACGACTCGGCCTGCGGCGAAAAGCCCCCCGGCGGCAACGAGCTCGAGCACGACCACGACGATCAGCCACGGCAGCCACCGGTGCCTGCGCCTTTTCGGGGCTGGCTTGGCGGCGACGGGGACGCCGGCCGTCGCGATCCGGCGCACACCTGGCAGCACCGTCGCCGGGATCGGCGACGGGTGTGGCGCCGAGACCTGGCTCTCGGCCGGTGACGGCGTCCCGACTCGTGCTGCCTGGGCTTCGACGCTCGAAGGTGCGCTCGTCGTCGCCGGCGCCGTAGGCCGGGCAAGAGCAAAGCGCTCGGTCGGGTCCCGCTCGAGGCCACGAGGCAAGCTGGGCAGGTTGGCGTCTGTCCTCACGAGCGGGAGCGGCTCGGGCGCTTCAAGCTCGGCGCTAAGCAGCTCGAGCTCGGAGGCGAGCGCAGCCGCGTCCAGCCGGGCCAAGGGCTCCGAGATGGCAGCCTGGGCAAGCACCGGGGCGAGCGGTCCGAGCTCGCGGGCGGGAGGGAGCACGGCTCCGACTCTCGCCATCAAGGTCGCCACGGTCGTGTCCCCGACGAAGGGAACCCGCCCCGTGACCGCCTCGTACAAAGTGAGCGCGAGCGAATACACGTCGGTACGGTCGTCCACCGGCCGCCCCTCGACCTGCTCGGGGGAGGCGTAGCGGGCCGTCCCCATGACGGTGCCGAGGGGCTCGGTTATCGCCGCCTCGGCAAGCGCGCGGGCAAGGCCGAAATCGGTCACGAGCAGACGCCCGTCGTCGTCGAACAAAAGGTTGGCAGGCTTGATGTCCCGATGGACGAGGCCACGTCGATGGGCATAGGCAAGCCCGTTGGCAGCTTCGGCTCCGACCGCCGCCGCCTGTTGCGGGCTAAGGAGAAACCCCGTGTCGAGCAAGGAACGCAAGCTCCCCCCACCGAGGTACTCGAGCACGAGATAAGGAATTCCTTCCTCGTCGCCCCAGTCGTAGACGTGCAGGACGTTGCGGTGGTTGAGCGAGGCGGCGAGCCGCGCCTCCGCCTGGAACTTGCGGAGGAAGGTCGCGTCGCCCGCCAGACCGGGATGAAGGAGCTTGACTGCGACGCGCCTCGAAAGCCGCGTGTCGTCCGCGGCAAAGACCTGGGCCGAAGCACCGGCACCGACCACGGCCAGCAGTCGGTAACGGCCGCCGATGACTCGGCCGACCTGTTCCACAATGCTTGACATGGGGATCAGACAAAGGCTAACGGCTGAGGACCCAAGACCGGTGGAGGGCTGGCCGGGCCCCGCGCCACGAACGCGCCGAGGCCGGAGTGACCCGCCCTCGAAAAGGCGGCCGTCGCTTCGCTAGCGGGTGGCGGCGAGCTTTGGGTGGCGGCCCCGCCAGGGGGCGGCCGCCTCGAGCTGGGAGGCGAGGCGCACCAAGAGGTCCTCACGCCCGTAAGCGGCCACAAGCTGTACCCCCATGGGCAGGCCGTCGGCGCTCCACTGCAGGGGCAAGGACACGGCCGGTTGGCCTGTCACGTTGAACTGGGCCGTGTACTGGAGCATGGCGATGGTGCGAAAGAGGCCCTGGGTAGGGTCGCTCAGGTAGCCGAGAGGAGGCGGAGGGCCGTTCACGACCGGGGTGAGCAACATGTCGAAACGCTCGTCGCTCCACCAATGAGACATGCGGCGGATGTAGCCGTACATCCACTCCATGGAGGCGAGATAGTCCGCCGCGCTCAGCGCCCGGCCGGCGGCACCGAGGCCGGCGCTCACGGGCTCAATCTCGTCCTCGGAGGCGCTCCGACCGAGCTTCTCGGCCCAAAAGGCCAGGTCCCGGGCCGTGCCAGCGGCCACGACGTTCAAGAAATGACCCGGGAAAGCCTCCTCCTCGAGGGCTTTTGGGTGAGCCTCCTCAACGCTGTGGCCAAGGGCTGCGAGAAGCCCCGCCGTGGCCGCAATGGCGCGTCCGGCCTCAGGATCGGCGTTCAGACCGCCGAGGAGGGGACGGTCGAGGAAGCCGACCCGCATCCGGCCCGGATCAGCTCCGACCTCGGCGGCGAGGGGGCGGCGCAACGGCGGAGCGACGTAGGGATCGCCCGGTACGGGCCCGGCGATGCAATCGAGGACGGCGGCGGTGTCCCGGACGGTTCGCGTGAGGACTCCCTGGACGGTCGCCCCCATCCAGGCCTCGCCCATGTCCGGGGCCTGGCTCACCCTCGCCCGGGTGGGTTTGAGGCCGACGAGTCCGCAGGCACCGGCGGGGATGCGAATCGAGCCTCCCCCGTCGTTGCCGTGCGCCACCGGAACGAGTCCTGCAGACACCGCGGCCGCCGATCCACCCGAGGACCCGCCCGAGGACCGTTGCGTGTCCCAGGGGTTACGGGTCGGCCCGTAGGCGATGGGCTCGGTAGTGATCGTCAAGCCGAACTCCGGCACGTTCGTGCG
>Ga0187867_10000949_pt1 | contig 25371 bp, 22 predicted proteins | sample June2016WEW_13_1_FD_132976 | JGI IMG/M metagenome (GOLD analysis project Ga0187867, IMG submission 132976) | Peatland microbial communities from SPRUCE experiment site at the Marcell Experimental Forest, Minnesota, USA - June2016WEW_13_10 | ecosystem: Environmental > Terrestrial > Soil >... | reverse complement strand
TACGGGTGGTTTGATGGATTCCCGTACATTCACTACGTTCAGTATTTCGACTATGGTCTCAACTTTTCGCGGGAAAGACAATAGGGGTTTGCTCTGTTTTCCCGGGACCACCAATTAGGGTTGGAGATTCTTCGCCCGTCTTAGGCTGACTCAGAATATTTTTTTAATCTTCGCCATAGTGCTATGGAAATGGACGAAAGGGCTGGCGCGCTTCCCCTCTATTTTGGCCGTCCTTAGCGCGGTAAGAAATTCCGCCGGGGTACTAAAATCGTTCATGGTCACGGCCACGCTGCCCATTTCGACGATAGAATGAGAATCGCTGCCGGCGGTGCCGGGCAGATTGTGTGCTCTGGCAAAATTTTCGGCTTTGATATTGGTTTGCGCCGTCGGCACGCGGGCGTTGAAAACCTCAATCAGATCAATCTGCGGAGCCAGTTTTTCGAATTCATCAGGGCTTACCCGGAGCCCCCGAATCGGGTCAAACGGATGCGGGATGTTGACCAGACCGCCCTGTTCTTTGATGGCGGCGATAGCCAGCTGCAGGGGGATGCCGCTGGGGATGCGTTTTTTCAGGAACATGCCCATCACTTCGCCCTGATGAGTCAACACTTCTTCCGCGACGATGACTTTAAACGGTGCCATTTTCTGCAGTTCGAGACCGCCTTCAACGGCGTCGTGGTCGGCGATGGCGATGCAGGTTAAGTCCAGCTTCTGACAGCGTTTGACGATGTCTGCGAGTTCGTTGTGGCAATCCATCGAATATTTGGTGTGGATATGAAAATCGGCTTTTAACAATTTATGATTCCTTTTTCCTCTTTCTTCCTGAGGTTACGCAGTACCCGAATTATCTCCAACACTACTCAGTAGGCAGGGAGATACTTTCGACTTCGCTCAAGTACCTTGCCCTTCACTTCGTTCAGGGTGACATCTTTTTGGCATGGGACAGTAATTTCACTTTGCCGTTCTCCAGCACCGCCAGGTCTTCAATACGGACGCCGCCCCACTCCGGCAGGTAAATCCCCGGCTCGATGCTAAAGACCATGCCGTTAGCCAGTACATCGCCCGACAGGTAGCTCAGGCGCGGTGCCGGGTCGTGAGTCGCCAGACCGACGCCGTGTCCCAGCCCATGGCCGAACATTTCGCCGTAACCGGCTTCCTTGATGACATTACGGGCGAAGGCATCCGCTGCGATACCGGAGATACCTGCTTTGATTCCGTCAATCGCGGCTTGCTGAGCCTTTTGCACGATACTGTAAATTTTAACAAACATTGCATCGGGTTTACCAATACAGACGGTGCGGGTGAGGTCGCTGCTATAGCCGCCAAAATCAGCCCCCATGTCAATGACAACTGGCTCGTGCGCCGCCAGCGGGCGGTTGGACGGCTGGGCGTGCGGCAGGGCGCCGTTAGGGCCGGCCCCGACAATGATTTCGAACGGCATGCTGCCGCTGCCGTTTTCGCGCATATGTTTTTCCAGCGCCCAGGCGATTTCTTTTTCGGTCATGCCGGTTTTCAGCCTGCCGGCTACAGCTTCGAAAGCGCGGTCGCTGATTTCTGCCGCTTTTTGAATCAAATTCAGTTCCCCGGGTTCTTTAAAGGTGCGTAATTTCTCTACCATGTTTTCCAGCGGTACCGGTTCCAGCGGCATTGTTTTAGCCTTGATAATTTCTAAAATCCGGGCATACTGGGCAACAGTAGTCGCGCCGGATTCAAATCCCAGTCGCTTAATGTTTAGTCCGTGTATCAGTTCGGTGAACCAGTCCGCCATTTTGCCTTTAATCTCGAATAATGTGTAGTCCGGGCACTGCCTTTTCACCTGCTCGACATACCGGAAATCGGTGGCGATGACGGTTTCTTTGGCGGTAATCAACAGGTAGCCGTCGGAGCCGTTAAATCCCGAAAGGTAAAACCGGTTTTTCGGTTCGGAAATCAGGATGCCGTCAACTTCGGACTTGACCAGTTCGGGCCGTAATTTTGCCAGTCTGTCTTTAATCATTTCCTTTTCCTTGTGCCAGCGGGTGAGCCGACAGATATACTTTTTTCGCCTGGGTCTTGCTGACATGAGTGTAAATCTGGGTGGTAGTCAAACTGGCATGCCCCAGCAGTTCCTGCACCACCCGCAGGTCCGCGCCGCCATCCAGCAAATGGGTGGCAAAAGTATGTCTGATGGTATGCGGATGCACTTTTTTATTAATCCCGCTTTGTTTGGCGTATTGATGAACGATTTTCTGGATACGCCTTTCAATCAGCTGTTTGCCGTAGCGGTTGATAAAAACGGCCTCGGTCTTCTTTTTCCCCAGTAATTGCGGCCGGCCTGCTTGCAGATAGGCGGAAATCGCCGCCTGCGCGGGTTTGCCCATCAGTACCAGCCGTTCTTTGGAACCTTTGCCGATGACGCGGATTTCCCGCGCTTCCAGTTCAATCTGGCTGCGGGTGAGGTGGGCCAGTTCACTGACCCTGAGACCGGAGGCATAAAGCAATTCCAGGATGGCCCTGTCGCGCAGGCCGACCGGCTTGGCAATATCCGGCGCCGCAAGAAACCGGTTTACTTCGTCGCCGGTAAGGTAGGACGGCAGTTTTTTATCCTGCTTGGGCGATGAAATCTTATCCAGCGGATTTTCCCGAATCAGTTCTTCCTTTTGCAGGTAGTTGTAAAACGAGCGGACCGCGGACAGTTTGCAGGTAATGCTGCTCTTGGCTACTTTCTGATCGCTCAGCCAGATAATATATTCGCGGATAGTGTGTTTGGTGACTTTATCCAGGCTGTCTATTTTTCTCATCAGCAGGAAAGGGAAAAAGCCTTTTTGCGTGCCGCGGGTATTGTTGCCGATAAGGGCGCCCTGATAAGTACGTATCGTATACAGCGAGGCGTTTTTGCCCACTTTCAGATAATCGATATATTTATCAAAAACCTCTTGCATCGGCTACACCAATTTTAAGGGGCTGAATGTCAGAATTAAACTTCCTGCCCCGGTACTGCGGCCGGTTTGGCTTCTTCCTTGACGTCATCCGGTGTGCCGCTGCGGTAACTGCATTTGGTGCATTTCGACTTGCCTTCCTTGTACTCCACCAGCAGCCCGCCGCAGGTGGGGCAGGGTTGGGGCAGGGGTTTGGTATTAATGGCAAACGTGCACTTCGGATAAGCACTGCAGCCGTAAAAAATCTGTCGCTTTTTATTGAAACGCTGGATTAATTCGGCGCCGCATTCCGGACATTTCACACCGGTTTTCACCAGGTAGGAACGGGTGGTCTTACATTCCGGATAACCGGTGCAGGCCAGGAATTTACCGAAACGTCCGATTTTAATGGCCATCGGCTTGCCGCACTTGTCGCACTTTTCGTCGGTCAATTCGACCGGTGTTTCTACTTTCACGATATCGGCGGAGGCCTTCTTCAGGTCGGCTTCAAACGGAGTGTAGAATTCCTGCACGACATCGCCCCAGACTTTCTTGTTCTGGGCGATTTCATCGAGGTCGTCTTCCATGTGGGCCGTAAAATCGATATCAACGATATCGGCGAAGTTCCGGGTCAGCAGGTCGGTCACGGTGATACCGAGTTCGGTCGGCTTGAAAATGCCGCTGGTCTTGGTGACATACTCCCGGCCTTTGATGGCCAGCATGATGGATGCGTAAGTACTGGGGCGCCCGATGCCGCGTTCTTCCAGCATCCGGATGAGGCTGGCTTCGGTAAAGCGCGACGGCGGCTGGGTGAAGCGCTGCTCCGAAAAGAGTTCGATGAGTTTCAATAAATCGCCTTTATCTAATGGCGGCAGCGGATTTTTATTGGCTTCTTCGTCGGTTTTACCCTCTTCCCTGATATAAAGCACGGTAAAACCGGGGAACTTATTTACCGAACTCGAAGTCCGGAACAGATAATCATCGGCAGGGGTATGGCATTTAGCTTCGATATCCACGGTGGTGTTGTCGTAAACCGCGGCGGCCATCTGACTGGCGACCATGCGGTTCCAGATTAACTGATACAGCTTAAATTGCCGGTTATCGAGAAAAGATTTGACCGATTCCGGAGTGCGGTGTATTTTTGTCGGGCGGATGGCTTCATGTGCTTCCTGGGCGCCTCTGACTGCACGGGTAAAGACACGGGCGTGCTGCGGCACATAATCGGCGCCGTATTTCTCCCCAATAAATTCCCTGGTTTCTGTGACGGCGCTGTGAGCGACATTGGTCGAATCGGTACGCATGTAAGTAATCAGGCCAACGCTTTCCTCTTTACCGATGGCTAACCCTTCGTAAAGCTGCTGCGCCAACATCATCGTCTGTTCGGCGGAAAAACGGAGTTTGTACCAGGCTTCCTGCTGCAGTGTGCTGGTGATAAACGGCGGCGCCGGCTGTTTCAGGACTTTCTTCACTTTGAGCAGTTTGACCGTCCATTTGGCTTCATGCAATTTATTTTTTAAATCGGTGGATTTTACTTCATTATTAATCGCCAGCTTGGTGCCGTCGGCGTAACTGACCAGCTGGGCGCGGAAATGGGTGGCTTTGGCCTGATTGGTATCGGCCAGTTCCGCTTCCATCGTCCAGTATTCTTCGGGGACGAATTTTAGGATTTCCCGCTCACGGTCCACAATAATGCGCAACGCTACAGATTGGACCCGGCCGGCGGACAGGCCGCGCCGGACTTTCGCCCAGAGCAGCGGGCTGAGTTTGTAACCGACGAGACGATCGAGCACCCGCCGTGCCTGCTGCGCGTCCACCAGGTGCATATCCACAGAACGTGGATGCTTGAAGGCTTCCAGCACTGCTTCCTCGGTGATTTCATGGAAAACCACCCGTTTGAAAGGCACGCCTTCCTGCTGGATTTGAGTCGCCAGGTGCCACGCAATCGCTTCCCCTTCGCGGTCCGGATCTGTTGCCAGGTAAATGGTGCCGACTTTCTTGCCGGCGTCTTTCAGTTCTTTGACGGTTTTCGCTTTGGCGCGCGGCACGACATATTTCGGCTCGAAATTATGTTCGATGTCCACGCCCAGGCGGCTCTTGGGCAAATCCCGGATGTGCCCCATCGAGGCTTTAAGATTATATTTACTGCCTAAAATCCGCCCCAGCGTTTTGGCTTTGGCGGGAGATTCGACGATGACCAGATTCTTACTGTTACTCAACTTTTACTCCATAACTTTCTCTGGCTTCGCGGGCCAGCACATACTTCATACTGCCGATGGATTTAATCAAACCCTTCAACTCCATCATAGCTAGTGTACTGCTAACCGTCGACACTGGCAAGCCGCTGCCGGCGCAAATCTCGTCAATGTGCGCGGGTTCCGCCGATAATTTGTGCAGTAAAATAGCTTCAGTGTCCGAGGTGGGGATTATTTCTTTAAACTCCAGCTGCTGCGCCACGGCCTGCAGGTTTAATTCTTCGAGGATATCCTGGCAGTTCCGCACCAGCTTGGCGCCCTGCTGGATGAGATGGTTAGTGCCGCTGCTGGCCGGGGAAAACACGCTGCCGGGTACGGCTAAAACGTCGCGGTTCTGTTCCAGCGCCTGGTCGGCCGTAATCAGCGCGCCGCTGCCTTCGCCGGCTTCAGTCACCAGCACCCCGAGGCTGATGCCGCTCAGGATACGGTTGCGGCGGGGGAAATATTCCGGCTTTGGTTTGGTGCCGAGCGGATATTCGCTGACGAGCGCCCCGTGTTCGATGATTTGTTTGGCCAGGTTGGCGTTTTCCGCCGGATAAATCGTATCCAGCCCGCAGGCGGCGACGGCGATAGTCCGTCCGCCGGCGTCCAGCGCCGCATGGTGCGCCACCGTATCAATGCCGCGCGCCAGGCCGCTGACAATGGTGATTTTGTTGTGTGCCAGGTCGGTGACGATTTCTTCCGTCACCTGCCGGCCGTAAGCGGTCAGCACCCGCGTGCCGACCACCGCCAGGCACCATTCGTCTTCCGGCAGGATTTCGCCTTTGATGTACAAAATCGGCGGATAATCGTAAATTTCTTTGAGCCGTGAGGGATAATTATCGTCGTGCCATACCAGCGCCCGGACATTGTGCTTTTTCATTTTCTCCAGTTCGTCGTCCAGAGAAAGTTTGGGGCGCCATTCCACTACAGCCCGCACTACACTGTCATCGAGGTGGGCTTTTTTTAGTTCGGAGGCCGGTGCCGGCCAAGCCGCCGCGAGGCTGCCGAAGTAATTCTCCAGCTGCCCCAGCCGCACCCGCCCGATGCCGGGGATAAAACTGAACCCGATCCAATATTTTAGTTCTTTATTATTCATCTTCAGAGCATTGTAATTCTACCAGATTTTGCAGGCCCACGCTGTTACGTTTCTATCTCCGCGAAGAGCACCACATAGTTTTTGCCGTAGACTTTGGCGCAGTTCGGGCAGGTAGTATAAAAATAATAGAGTTTCTTGACGATTTTGGTCTGAGAATTGACGTATTGCTTCATTTCTTTGGCCCAGAGGCCGATGTTCTTATACGGGCCTTCGAAGGCTTTAGTCTGGAACGTGCCGGACATGGCGACCATTTTCGCGCGCGGAACTGCTTTCGACACTTCGATGTAAATATCCGCGCCCCATTTCGAATTTTCGTCAATTAACATCAGGTATTCGGGGATATCGGCGCCGGCTTTAATAATTAACTTCCCGTTCTTCCTGACCTTGCCGTTCAACGTCAGCGGCATGTGCAAAAAACTCAGGATATGGTCTTTCACAAACAGTTTGTTGTTCCAGACGAATTCTTTTTCATCCCACGGCGCCGGGTCGAAGGGCGGGCAGCAGCCCGTCGGTTGTACCGGTTCCGGGGCGGATGGGGGTGCCTGTTCCATGTAATTACTCTCCCGATTAAATTAAGCGAATGTGAGTGGTTTTATGTTACCAGAGAAAACAGGATATTGCAAGGAAATGTAAGTGGTATCTAAATCTTAGCAGATGCTGCAGTCAAATGAAATTTGGCACAGGCGGCTATTTCCGGTCTTTCCAGTACCACCATTTCAGTTTGGCAGGTTCCGGATTTTCATGTTCGGCGAAATAGACCGCGCCGCGAAAAACGTATAACAGACACATGTCCTGAGTCGTACCTGCGAACTGATTGGATTGCACGTAAAGTGTTTCCGGGTTCTTCCCTTTCAGGTCGGGGATGGAATGAATTCCGATATTCTGCAAATCCAGGGCAATACTCTTCCCCACGCCGGGGATTTGCTCTAATTCAGATTTAGCTGTTTTGCGCATAATCGTGATTTGATATTTAGATTTTATTTGGCACTTGGTTTTTGGAATTTATTCGTCATTGCCCCAGTATGATATTATCAATCAGCCGGGTATTGCCGAACCTGACGGCCATCGAGACCAGGGCGGACTTGCTGATTGTTTTCAGTTCGGCCAGTGTGGCCGTGTCGGAGATACTGATATAGTCGATATTCGCCAGCGGCTCTTTTTGAATCAGCGCCGTCATTTGTTTGAAGATGACCGCCGCATCCCTTTCGCCCCCGGTGAAAAGTTCTTTGGACAATTGGAGCGATTTATTGAGCACGGGTGCGGCTTTGCGCTGTTCCTGTGTCAGGTAAACATTGCGGCTGCTCATCGCCAGCCCGTCCGGTTCGCGGACGGTGGGGCAGACGATTACTTTCAGATTCATGTTGAGGTCGGCGGCCATCTTTTTAATCACCAGCGCCTGCTGGGCGTCTTTTTGTCCGAAGTAGGCGTTGGTCGGGCGGACAATATTGAATAATTTCGTGACAATCGTGGTCACACCGCGAAAATGGGTGGGACGGGAATCGCCTTCCAGCGGTTTGGTGAGGTTTTCGACAGTGACCCAGGTGTCATAACCGACGGGATACATTTCTTTATCGGATGGGAAGAAAACAACGTCCGTGCCCTCTTTTTCCAGCATCGCCAGGTCGCGCGGCAGGTCGCGGGGATATTTGGAAAGGTCTTCTTTCGGTCCGAACTGGGTAGGATTGACGTAGATGCTGACCGCAACGGTTTTATTTTCCGAGCGGGCTCTTCTGACCAGCGACATGTGCCCCTCGTGGAGGTAGCCCATGGTAGGCACAAATCCGACCGGTTCTTTGAGGTTGTTGCGGAGATAGGACATATCGGGGATGGTTTCGATAACTATCATTGTTTTTCTCTTTTATTAGTAATTGTGCCAAGGCGGTAATAGATAGAAATTTATCACTCTCTACGTTACTTCGTAAGTATTATAGCCTTAATCCCTCCCTGAGAGGGAGGAAGATTGCATAATGACCCGTTAATTGATTTTGGCTTTTACCTGTTCCAGTACGGCGCTATCGATGATGAAGCTGTTTTCTTTGGTCGGGAATGTCCCCGCTTTCACTTCGGTCTGATAATCCATCACCGCTTTGGTCATGATATCCGTCAATTTGGCGAATTGTTTGGCATGTTTGGGCGTAAAGTCCGATAGTCCCAGCATATCGTTGGTGACGAGTACCTGTCCGTCGCATTCCGGACCGGCGCCGATGCTGATGGTGGGGATACTGATATTTTTTGTGATTAAAGCAGCGAGACGTAACGGGATACATTCCAGCACGACGGAAAATGCCCCGGCCTGTTCGACCGCTTTGGCGTCATCCACCAGTTTTTGCGCGGTTTCCAGCTTTTTCCCCTGGACAAGGTGTCCGCCAAACTGGTTAATCGATTGCGGCGTCATGCCGATGTGTGCCATTACCGGTATCCCGCAATCGACGATGCGTTTAATTTTTTCGGCGACCGTTACCCCGCCTTCGAGCTTGACCGCCTGGACGCCGGCTTCCTGAATAAAACGGGCAGCGTTCCGCAGGGCATCTTCAACGGAAATATGGTAGGTCATGAAAGGCATATCGCCCACAATCAAGGCATGTTCGGCGCCGCGGACGACTGCTTTGCAGTGGTGAATCATGATGTCCATCGTCACCGGTAAAGCGTTTTCGTAGCCCAGGACTACCATGCCCAGACTGTCGCCGACCAGGATGATGGGGATATTGCATTTATCGATAATTTTGGCGGTGGAGTAATCGTATGCGGTAAGCACGGCAATTTTCTCGCCGTTTTGCTTCATTTCGCGGATATCGTTGATGGTAACGCGTTTAACCGGAGTGGCCATATCGAGCCTCCTTTAGGTAAGGATTCTTTCGATGGCGCTTTTCTTAGCGGTAACCTGATTTTTAGAGTCAACATAAACCAGGGTCGGATGGAAATCCTTCAGTTCGCTTTCCAGAACGTTAGTGTAGGAAAGGATGATAACGATATCTCCTTTGTTGACGAGGCGGGCCGCGGCGCCGTTTAGGCAAATCTCGCCGCTTTCGCCTTCGATGGCGTAGGTGACGAGACGGCTGCCGTTGTTGACGTCAACCACGTGTACCTGCTCGTAAGGGAGGATGTCGGCCGCTTTCATCAAATTGCGGTCAATGGTAATGCTGCCTTCATAATTAAGGTTGGCGTCGGTGACGGTAGCGCGGTGGATTTTACTTTTTAGCATTACTCTCATGTTTTTCCTCCGGAACCTTTTCAGGTTTTTGTTAACTTCTGGTTATTTTCTCGAGATGATTATCAGTTGTTTTCTTTTTAAGGCCGGTTTTCAGGACGGCGCGCAGTTCGGCTGCTTTTTCTTCGTCAATTTTGCCTTTGGCCTGGGCGATGGGGATAGTTTGCAAACCAAGTTCGCAGTAAGCGGAAAGCGCATCCGGGGCTTCTTTCTGCAGCGCCGCGATGTGTTTTTTCACGGTTTCAATATCGCCGCGGGCAATTGGCCCGGTCAGCGCCTGGGGAATGCCGGCTGTTTCGATATTGTTGAGGGTGCCCTTCAAAAGCGGTAATAAGGCCTGAGTTGCCTGCTCCCGGGGGATACCGAATGTCTCCCATAAATCATCCGCCAGCTTGACCAGCGTGACCAGGTAGTTGCTGGCGATGACGGCGGCGGCATGATAAACGACTTTATCTTCGGCTTTCAGTTTAATCCAGCGGCAGTTAAGTTTTTCCGCCATTTCTTTGAGGCTGGTTAAAAGCGGCTCTGCTGCTTCGATGGCGACGGTTGAGCCGGGAAGATTTAGGGTTGCCTGTTTGACGCCGGCGAAAGACTGCAAGGGGTGAAAAACGCCGGCATAGGCACCCATTTGACGGGCAGGTTCCAGGATTACGGTAGAATCGGCGCCGCTGCAATGCACAACGCTCTGTCCCTGATGCCACTGCACTGCGGAGGCAATTTGCGGGATTGCGGCGTCCGGGGTGGTGATGAAGACGATATCGGCGGCGTCGGCGACCTGCTGGTTATTAGTAACGGTCTGACAGCCGGGGATGGTTCCGGCTAATTTTTCGGCAGAAGCGCCAGTACGACTGCAGACAGCTATTACACAATAGCCGCTTTCCGCGAGTCCGGCAGCGAGCGCGCTGCCGACGGTGCCGGCCCCGATAATACCGATCTTTAACATTTCATTACACCTTCTCAAAAGATAAATGCCCTCTCAAATATAGACAGAGAGGGCATTAAATACCTTTTTATGTTTGCCGTCTCAGTCGTTTCCGATCCAAGCGACGATTCAAGATGTATTCTGTTGTTAGCTTGCTGTAAGATGGCTTTCACCTATCTTCACCTAGATACTAGCACCGTGAAAAAATGTTGTCAACACGAGGCCGGCAGCGCACAAATTACGCTCAAAGCGTTGCTGTTGCCGGCAATCAAGCCGCCGGACCACGCTCGGGTCATCACTAAATTTAACCAAAATGTAACTTTCCACACTTAACCAGATGGCGAGTAAAAACGTTACCATTGCCTACAATTACCAACGGGCGGGGACGCCTGTTTCACTGGCAGAGTTATTCCCCAGATTCTCTGCTGGATACCATACATTTGCTTCGCATGCCACGCAAAGATCTACGAGCTTTCGCCGGAATGGACATTGAAAGCTACCCCACTTGTTGCCTTAGTCTGGCGGCCCGTTCTTTTCTTTCTGTCAGGCGTTCTTTTTCTTTGGCCACGACTGGGGCGGGCGCTTTGCTCAGGAACGCCTCGTCTTTCAGGCGGGCTTCCAGCCTGGCGACATCGGCATCTATCCCGGCGATTTCTTTCAGGATTTTTTCCCTTTCCACCGCCAGGTCAATCATACTGGCCACCGGCACGATGACATCCGTTTCTTTCAGCACTGCCACCGCGAATTTTTCATTTTGGGCTTCGGTTAACCGGCCTGTTTTGAATTCCAGCGGTTTGACCTTGGCCAGCGATTGGATGGCAGACGAATAGGGAGCAATCGCCGCCGTCATTTTGCCGCTATAAATACCGGCTGTAATCCATTTGGTAGATTCGACTTTATTTTCGGCGCGGATATTGCGGATGGCGCGGGTGATATCAATTACCGCCTCGATAATATCTTCCGCATCGGCATCGACGGCATTCTTATCCGCCTTCGGGTATTTCGCAATCATAATAGACTCTGCCTTCTGCCATTTGGCCGGCAGGCGGCTCTTCAGGTTCTGCCAGAGTTCTTCGGTGACAAAGGGCATAAACGGATGCAGCAGCCGCAAAGCGGTTTCCAGCACGTGAATCAACACCGGTAGCGGCGAAACGGCGTCTTTGTTTTCCGGATTAAGGCGGACTTTCGCCAGTTCGATATACCAGTCGCAGTATTCGTTCCACAGGAAATCGTAAATCGTACTTAATGCCTCGCCGAACTGGAAATCGGTCATCAACTGGTGAACGGCGGCTTCGGTACGGCTGAGCCGGCTCAAAATCCAACGGTCTTCAACAGTCAGGGATTCTTTGTTGATTTTCAGGTTGATTTTCTCATCCGGGATGCTTTTGATAACAAAGCGGGTGGCGTTCCACAATTTGTTGGCGAAATTTCTGGCGGATTCCAATTTAATGGGCGACATTTTACTATCGTTACCCGGCCCGTTGCCGTTCATCACCGCAAACCGCAGGGCATCCGCGCCGATCTGGTCGATGACTTTCAGCGGGTCGATGACATTACCTTTGGTCTTGCTCATCTTATCACCTTTTTCATCGCGGATGAGACCGTGCAGGTAAACATATTTAAAGGGGATTTCGCCGGTATTCTCGATGCCCATCATAATCATGCGGGAGACCCAGAAGAATAAAATATCATAACCGGTTTCCATCACGGTGGTGGGATAAAAATAGCGCAGGTCGGCGGTATCTTCAGGCCAGCCCAGCGTGGAATGCGGCCACAATCCGGAGGAAAACCATGTGTCCAATACATCGGTGTCCTGTTCAATGCGGGCAGAACCGCATTTAGGACAGGCCTGCGGAGTTTCCACGGCCACGATCGTTTCACCGCAATCTTTACAGTAATAGGCAGGGATACGCTGACCCCACCACAACTGGCGGGAGACACACCAGTCGCGGATATTTTCCATCCAGTTGAGATAGACCTTGGTGAAATGGTCGGGAATAATCTGGATTTTACCGTTCTTCACTACTTCAATCGCCGGTTTGGCAAGGGGCTCCATCCTGACAAACCACTGCGTGCTGGCCATCGGTTCAATCAGGGTCGCACAGCGCTGGCAGTGCCCGACGGCGTGGCTGTAATCTTCGATTTTAATCAGTAATCCCAGCCGCTCCATTTCTTCCACCACCCACTTGCGGCAGGCGAACCGGTCCATACCTTTGCACGGGCCGGCGTTTTCGTTCATCGTGGCATCCTTATTCAGCAGGTTGATAAGCGGTAATTTCTGCCGCCGGGCAATCTCAAAGTCCACCGGGTCATGTGACGGCGTAACCTTAACTGCGCCGGTGCCGAAGGCCTTATCCACGACGGCATCTCCTACGATGGGGATGCGCCGGTTCATTATCGGCAGCATGATTTCTTTGCCGATAAGACTGGTGTAGCGTTCATCTTCGGGATTGACTGCCACGGCGGTATCGCCGAGCATTGTTTCCGGACGTGTGGTAGCCACAGTCAGAAAGCCGCCGCCATCGGCAAGCGGATATTTCAAGTGCCAGAGATGTCCGTTTAAATCCTTATGGTCTACTTCGAGGTCGGAAAGGGTGGTAGAGCAGCGCGGGCACCAGTTGATAATGCGCTCCCCGCGGTAAATTAAACCTTTATTGAAGAGATTGACGAAAGTGGTACGTACTGCCAGCGATGGCCCGGGGTCAAGGGTGAATTTCTCCCGTGACCAGTCGCAGGAAGTGCCCAGACGGCGGTGCTGCATGCCGATATTGGAACGGCATTGATTTGTCCACTCCCACATCCGTTCCAGGAACTTCTCCCGCCCGATTTTGTAACGGGTAGTCCCTTCCTTGGCCAGGATTCTCTCCACTACCACCTGTGCGGCGATGCTGGCGTGGTCAACTCCCGGCAGCCAGAGCGTGGGATCGCCTTGCATGCGGTGCCAGCGAACCATCGTGTCTTCGAGGGCGGCAACCAGCGCGTGCCCCATGTGCAAATCCCCGGTGACGTTCGGCGGGGGCATTATAATCGTGAAAGGCTTCTTTTTGGGGTTGATGACAGGTTTAAAATAATCCTTTTCCAACCAGAATTTATACCATTTGTCTTCGACCGTTTTGGGGTCGTAGGCTTTAGGCATTTCCTGTTCAATTAACGGCGTATCGGTCATATTAATCTCCCTGTGCAGTTTTTCACTCGTATCAACAAAAAAAGCCGTCCTGGTGGACGGCCTCGATGCGGTTTGAGACGAGCCCACTTGCCGGCTTTAAATTGTAACGACGACCACGGTTGTTTTCATATATTACTCTGTAAAACGTAAGATACCATATGATGAGGCGAATGTCAATTTGCAGCAGGGGCGCAAAGTCTCCGGCAGAGAATTTAGACCAGCCGGAAAAAACTCTTGACAAACTTGCTTTTTACGCTCATGATGTATAAACAAAAGAGAGTTACGGAGCACAAAGGAAGGGGCGCAATTTAATAAGTAGGGTATCAAAGGAGGAGTAGAAATGACTAAGACCTCGCCATGCGTTATCACCATCAGTCGCCAACTGGGGAGCGGTGGAGCCTACTTAGGTCAACGGCTGGCACAAGGCCTGAAGTTTTTGTATCTGGACCACGAAATTGTGCACCAGGCCGCGGATGAACTGAAAATTCCGGTCGAACACCTCGCTGTCCGCGACGAAAAAGTAACATCCAACTGGCAATCCGTGCTACAGTCATTTGCTTATTCCACTTCCTGGTCTTATGCTCCACCTGCGTTGGATATTTTGAACGATACCGACTTCTATAATGCCGAATCGGAAGTCATTAGAAAGATTGCCAACCAGTGTTCTGCGGTCATAGTTGGGCGCGCCGGTCACTATGTCCTGCGGGACCATCCGAAATGCTTAAATATCTTTTTGCATGCCGATATCAAATTCCGCCAACACCGGGTTGAAGAAGTTTATCATGTTTCCCCAGAACAGGCGTTGAAATTAATGAACTCGGTGGATAAGGAACGGGCACGCTATCTCACGATGGTGACCGGACTGGATTGGCTGGACGCCCGGCAGTATCATTTGTCGCTCGATACCGGCGCGTTAGGAATGGAGAAATCCGAGGCGATTATCCTGGAGACATTCCGGGCGCGGTTTGGCAATGTTGCGCTGCAATCGCAGGAAGCAGTCAAAGTCTGAACCCGCTCCTGCTGTGGGGAAACACATTGATGTCATGAAGGCTCGCATCTGCTTGCAGATTCTTGACATTCATTATCCCTTTTACTATAATTCAGCTACTGTCTGTCCGGTCGTTTTCAAGATGACATAATTCGAGAAACAGATTCGATTGCATTAATTTCAACAGCCATTTTGATATTGATATTTCTTCCGGATACGCATTGAGTCAACTCGTTTTTGAAAATAAAAAGTAAAAATGGAGGAACAACAGAATGGGTCAAAGATTAAATGGTAAAGTCGCAGTTGTCACGGGCGGCGGCGGCGGCATCGGGCGGGGTGTCGTTTTAGCAATGCATGCCGAAGGGGCGGCCGTGGTCGTCAGTGACGCCGGCGTTAAACCCGACGGTACGAAAGCGGCCGATATCGTTGTCGCAGAAGTCAAAAAGATGGGCGGCAAGGCGGTCGCAAGTTACGACAGCGTAACGACAATTGTCAGCGGACAAAAAATTATAGACACCGCGGTCAATAATTTCGGCAGAGTCGATGTTTTAGTAAACTGCGCCGGTAATTTCCTGCCGGCCTCCACCGTGGAAACTACCCAGGAACAGTGGGATGCCCTGATGGCAGTCCATCTGGGCGGGCATTTTGCCTGCAGCCGCGCCGCGGCGAAACAAATGATTAAACAGAAAAGCGGCGGGAGCATCACCACCTTCTCCTCGCTGGTGGCTTTCCCGGCGTTTGATCCTAAAGGCACCAGTTATGCCACCGCTAAAGCCGGCGTGATGGGTTTCACCGCCGCCCTTGCCTATGAATTAAAGGCCGAAGGTATCCGCGTCAACTGCATCTTCCCGCAGGCCACCACCCAGCTTTTCCAAGGCACGAATCCGCGCGGCCGCCCCGGTATTCCGGCTACCACCAGCTTGAATCCTGGCGACATCGCACCGATGATTGTCTTCTTTGCGACGGATGAAGGTAAAAATGTTACCGGTCAATTCGTTTATGCTGCCGGCGGCGATTTCGCTATCATCGAGCGCCCGTTAAAACCGAAGGTTTTTGTGCGCAAGCTCGGGCAATGGACCGTTGACGAACTGATTAATGTCGTCCCCGGATTGAACCTGGAATAACAGGCAAAGTTCCTAAATATAGGATTTACGTAAATAATGCTCAGCCCGCAAGACTACTTGCGGGCTGAGTTGTTTTTAATGGCGCTTGTCGCTAAACATTACAAGGTGTAGAATAAATTTTGTTTATCCAATATCAGGAAAACTGAAATTCAGGAGTTATCAAATGGCTGTGAAATACACGAAAGTTAACGAAATGAAACTGGTGGTTTTTTCCACAAAAGTGCTGGAGAAAACAGGCATGCCCCACGACGATGCTTTCATCGCGTCGCGGCTGATGGTGAACACCGATTTGCGCGGTATCGCGTCGCACGGCGTAGCCCATCTGAACGGCTTATATGTCAAACGTTTAAAAACAGGCTTTGTCAAAGCCAAACCGGATATCAAAATGTACAGCGGCGCGCCGGCTACCGCCGTCATTGACGGCGACCGCGGTTTGGGATTCGTCGTCGGTCACAAAGCGATGCAGGAAGCAATTTCCCGGGCTAAAACTTACGGCATCGGGGCGGTGACCTGCCGCAACACCACCCATTACGGCGCCTGTTCCGCCTATTCTTTGCTGGCGCTGCCGGAAGACATGATCGGTTTCTCCTGCACCACCGGCGGGCTAAATGCGGTCGTTCCCGGCGCTTCAGGCCGTGTGGCCGGTATGAACGCGATGAGCTTTGCGGCGCCTTCGAACAAAGAGTTTCCCTTCTGCCTGGATATGTCTTCAACGATGGCCGCCTGGGGCAAAGTTGAAATTGCGTTGCGCACCGGCGATATGCTGCCGCTCGGCTGGACGGTTGACCCGGACGGCAATCCCATCACGGACCCCAAAGAAGACGATAAAAAGAAAGGCGCGATGGTGATGCTGGGCGGCACCAAAGAACTCGGCGTCTACAAAGGCTTTGGCTTAAACCTGATGATTGACATCCTGAGCAGCACCATGGCGGCTTCGGTTTGCCTACCGGAACTTTTCCAGTCGCCGGCTACCGCCAGTACCTGCACCCATTTCTGCGCGGCGATGAAAATATCCGGGTTTACCCCACCTGAAGAATTTAAAAAGGGCATGGACCGGCTGATTGAAACCTACCACAACCTCCCGAAAGCAAAGGGTGTGAAAAATATCACCATCCCCGGCGAACTCGAATGGGCGCTGGTGCAGGACCGCAAGAAGAACGGCATCCCGCTGGATGAAGTCGTGATGCAATCATTGCAGGAACTTTCAGCCGAATTCAAAGTAGATTTCGATATCACGCAAAAATAAGTTCAACATCGAGCCTGGAAAGTAAAAGAGGGAGTGTTAAAGCACTCCCTCTTTTATTATCTGCTTAATATCGGGCTGATTTTCGTTATCTTTTAATCTGTAAAAAACGGGCATAGCGTTCGTCCCAGTTCCCCGTGCGGTGCGGTTCGTAGGCAACCAGCGGGAAAGATTGTTTGACGATTTCGCGTAATTCGGGTTGCGATTTAATTGTGCCCAGTGCCATTGCCTGGACCAGAATATTACCGATGGCGGTGGCTTCGACCGGACCTGCAAAAACAGGCAGCCCGGTAGCATCCGCCGCAAACTGGCAGAGCACCGTGTTCTGGGAACCGCCGCCAATAATGTTTATCTGGGTGATTCTTCGCCCGCTGATTTCCTCAATCTGTTTTTGGACGTACCGGTAATCCAGCGCCAGGCTTTCGAGGATTAATCTGACATATTCCCCGACACTCTGCGGTACCGGCTGGCCGTGGTTCCGGCAAAAATCGGCAATCGCCCGGGACATTGATTCGGGTTTGATAAAATCCGGCGAATCCGGGTCGATGACGGCGCCGGTGGAGGCTGCGCTCCGGCCCATTTCGCTGAGTTCGGCATAGGAGTAATCCTGGATTTTAGCTTCTTCCCGTTTATATTCCTGCAGCAACCACAGGCCGGAAATATTCTTGAGTACGCGGTAAGTATCGCAAATCCCCCCCTCGTTGGTGAAATTGTATTTGAACGCTTTTTCGCTGATAATCGGTTTTTTGGTTTCGATGCCCATCAACGACCACGTGCCGGAACTGATATAGGCCGCCATGTCTGAGTTAAGCGGGCAGGCCGCGACCGCGGAGGCGGTGTCATGGCTGCCGACGGCCAGTACCGGCGTTTCGTTCAGGCCGGTTTCCTTGCGGATTTCCGGTTCTACTATACCGATAACCGTACCGTGACGGACAACTTTTTGCATGATATCCATGGGGATGCCGATTTGGGCGAATATTTTCTTTTCCCAGGCATCGGCGCGGATATTATAAAGCTGGGTAGTTGTGGCAAAAGAAAATTCGGTGGCTTTCTTGCCGGTAAAAATGTAATTGAAAATATCCGGGATAAAAAGCAAGTCTTTGGCGATTTCCAGCTGGGGGTTTTTCTCCAGCGACATCGCGTACAGTTCGAAAATTGTATTGAAATACTGCAGTTGGATGGAAGTGAGTTCGTAAAGCTTTTCCCGCGTCATTTTCGTCAGAAATTTATCCCGGGCGGGGAGGCGGCGGCTGTCGCGGTAGGCGATGGGGTCGCCGATTAAAAATCCGTTACCATCGAAAAGGCCGAAATCCACCCCCCAGGTATCGAAACCAATGCTATCAATTTTGCCTGTGTTCCGGGCGACGGCGGCGGTAATGCCGTTCAGCATCTCGCGGTACATGCCGATGACATCCCAGTGGAGCACGCCGCGGACATTGATCATACCGTTGGGGAAGCGGTGCAGTTGCTGCAGTTGCAGCTTTTTATTCTCATCCAGCGTGCCGAGCATTGCGCGGCCGCTTTCGGCTCCCAGATCAAAGGCCAGATATTTTCCCATGTACGGCGCTCCTGCAAGTAAGCCTTGTGTATGTTCGAGTTTAGTGCACTCAATTCCCTCTCCCCTTGATGGGAGAGGGCTAGGGTGAGGGAGAAATCACAGCCTGAAATATCCTGAATGTTAAATAGAGCGAACCTTTTTCCCCTCACTATTAGTCTCTCCCTTTTCATGGGAGAGAGGTTTAGATTGCGTTTGAGATTATATCAAGGGAAACTTTCAAAATCGGCACAGAGATTATTGTCCAAGAATATATTTTTTCACCACATTGATTGTCGCAATCGCGTCGCCGGTGGCGCGCGCTTTTTCCAGTTCCGCTTTATGGGCGTAAATCAACAGCGCCCGTTTCATGATGTTGGCGAAGAATTCCCGTGACTGCGCCATCGATTTTACGGGGTCTGTGCGGTAGGTAAACTGGTCTTCGCCGAACCAGCCCTGGTAACCGGTATCGATGGTGGCGTAGCAGAAGTCGCAGAACCGCCAGATATCGCCGGTGCCGGCAATCCGGTCCTCGTCGTTGGAATGGGTTTTTGAATCGTTCAGGTGGAAATTGACCACTTCCACGCCGGCTTTTTTGGCGGCATAAAGCATCGAAGCCGGTTCGACGGCATACATCTGTTCGTGACCGTAGTCGACGGCGATGCCCATATTCTTGCCGCCGCAGGCTTCATTGACCAGTTTTGCCACCAATATCGTCATGTGGGAAGTGGGGGTAACCATGTTGCCTTCCCGCGGTTCGTGCAGTTTGGCTTCGATGCCGAATCTCAGCCCTAACGATTTTGCCTTGTTATTGATTACGATGCAGCCGTCAATAAACCGGTCAAGCAACTGGCCGTAATTGACCTCGAAGTTATAATCCCAGCCGTCGGAACCGGGCCATAATGCCACAGTGGTGCAGCCGAGTTCTTTCGCCACGTCGCAGCCGATTAATGCAAAAGCCAGCGCTTCTTCCCGGATGGATTTATTGGCGTTGGTAATCCCGCCCAGTTTCCATTTGGCGTCCGAAAAAAGGTCGGTATTCATATTGGTTGGGGTTAATTTGTATTTTTTCAGCGCGGCCTTGATTTCCGCGATTTTCTTTTTGTCTACGACCAGGCTGGTGCTAACGAATTGGGAATCATGAAATTCACAGCCTTTGATGCCGGCCCGTGTGACGCGGTCCATTTTCGCCGTCAGACTGTCATCCAGTCCCGGGTTGTAGCCGCTGCCCACAAAACGGTCGTTGAAACTGCCGGCCGCCCAGAGCCCGGCCGCAAACCGGATGCCGAACTCATCGAAAAACCGGTCGATGATTTCCCCTTCGAGATAGCCTTTGTAGTTGGTTTCCAGTTTTTTCAGCCCGGCGGCGGTAACTTTCATCGCTGTTCTCCTTAAGACGCAGAGTTAAGTATTTGAGCTTACCATTTCTTATACTGGTCGGCGTTTTTGCGGAATTCTTTGGTCTGGCCGCCGAGTGTGCGAGCGTAATAAATCACCATCGCCGATTCTTCCAGGCAGGATACCCACTGCCATGCTTCCTCGAGGACCTGGCCGATGGCGAAACAGCCGTGCCCGCGGACCATCGTGATCTTGTATTTTTGCAGCGATTCCGCGACAATTCCGGCCATGGCGGAGCCCGAGGCAATTTCCGAGGAAATAACCGGCACTTTGTGCAGAAGGTAAGAACCTTCGTTATCGATGGGGATAATTTCGTCCTCAAACAGCGAAAGCGCCACGGCAACTTTGGGATGGGCGTGCACGATTGCCAGCCCGGCGGTTTTCAGGTAAATCGTGCGGTGCACCGGGGTTTCCGATGACGCCAGCATGATGCCGCTGTCGTTATCGTAAAGGCCGGTTTCGACGATGTCTTCGGCGGTAATTTGACCCAGCGGGGAGCCGCGGTGCGTAATCAAAACGCGGTCACCCATGCGCACACTCATATTGCCGCCGTGAGAACTCACTAACCCACTCAGAAATAGATCCCTTCCGATGCGCTGAAACTCTTCTAACATTTTATGCCTCCAATCCCAGCAGTTTCAGTTTCTCTTTCCGGGGGACGCCGCTATCACTCCAGCCGCGGTAGCGGTAGTATTCTTCCATCTGGGGCGCAAGGTTCACCACCCGGCCTTTGGCCGCGCCGCTTTTTAGCGGTTCGTCCGTAAATCTTTTCGGCAGGGTGTCGTCCTTGCTGGTGAAGCCTTCCCGGATGTTATAAAGCCGCTCCAGGTTCCAGATACGTTCGCCGGCGGCATGCAGGTCATGCGGCACGAATTCGATGCCGGTAATCGCCGTCATCATTCTGGCCAGCATTTCGTCGCTGACCGCAAAACCGGCGAATTTGCAGACACCGAGTGAATCAAACGCGGCGGAAAGGTGCTGATGGTAAATCAGCAGGCCGACGGTGCCGGAAGCACCGGAGTGGTCCACAATTTTCGGCACGCCGAGCAGCTCCGGTCCCAGCATATTGCCCCGCAAATGGCAGCCGCCGCGGTTTGAAGTGGCGAAGGAAAGTCCCTGCACTCCCATGGCGCGCGGTTCATAAGCCGGTAATTCCATGCCTTTGACCTGCATCGCAAATTCCGGCACATTGTATTTCGTGGAAAAACGGCGGGAGCCTTCGGCCAGGGCATCACCGAAACCGCGCCGGTAGGCAATGTTTTCCAGCATCGCCATCAGGGATGGGATATCGCCGAATTTTACGCCCGAATCAACAATCCCGCGCTGCGCCATCTCCATCGCGCAGCCGATGGTAACGCCGGCCGACATCGTATCCATGCCCAGACGGTTGCAAAGATAATTGGCTTCGGCAATAGTTTCGATATCGTGGATGCCGCATTCCGGCCCTAAAGCCCACAGAGACTCGTATTCCGGCCCTTCGCCTTCGCCGTTTTTCGTTTTGGTAACGCGCTTACAGCCGATAGGACAGCCCCAGCAGGCTTTCTGCTTGATGAAAATCTTTTCCCTTAACGTTTCGCCGGAGACGTCATTGACGTAGCCGAAAGAAGATTCGGAAAAATTATAGGAAGGGAAAGCGCCCATCATGTCCATCACCCGCACCAGTGACGACGTGCCGTAGGTCGGGAAACCGATGGAAGTAATCGGACTCTGTTTGAGCACTTTTCTGGCTTCGTAAACGATAAAATCGAGGGTCTCCGGGTCGACAACACTTTGTTGCGATGTGCCGCTGGCGACAATCGCCTTCAGGTTTTTCGAACCCATCACCGCGCCCACGCCGCCCCTTCCGACTGCCCGTGATTTATCATCCATGATCGCGGCAAACCGTACCAGGTTTTCTCCGGCCGGCCCGATACAGGCCACGCTCGCCGATTGTGGATTTGCCACCAGTCCTAATAAAGTATCTGTGGTGACGTCAACGTCTCGGCCCCAGAGGTTTCCGGCGTCGTTAATTTTGATCCCGTTCTCATCGACCATCAACCACACCGGTTTCGCGGCTTTTCCTTCAATAATCAGCACGTCGTAGCCGGCGTCTTTAATCCTGATGCCGGTTTTACCACCGCAGTTGGAATCGAAAATAGTACCGGTCAGCGGCGATTTAGTCGTCACACTGAAACGGCTGCTGCTCGGCGCTTTGGAGCCGTTAAGCGGACCGGTCGCCAGTATCAGCAGATTTTCAGGGCTGAACGGCTCAACCGATGGTCCTACTTCATCATAAAGAATGCGGGCGCCAAAACCGCGCCCTCCCAGATAAGAAACCGCCATTTCTTTCGGTAAATCCGTAACGGTAACTTTTCCGGTGGTTAAATTCACACGCGCTATCTTGCCGACCCAACCGCCCATTTAAACTCCTCTTTGTGCAATCGTTATCCTGATTGTATTATAACAAGTTTGTCTTTTTAAGATAAATGTAATAGCACTTGCTCATCTCAATTCGCATCAGGGCGTCATCGTGACTTTTATCGAGTTCTCTAGATGATTTTCCGCAGTATCGATGGCTTGCTTCCAGTCCTTCAACGGGAAGTTATGGGTAACCACTTTCTGCGGTTTGACCAGACCCTCGCGCAGGTATTTAATCGCCTGCGGATAAGTATCAAACCCCAGATGGCCGCCGTAAATCTCCAGTTCTTTAATATCGCTGATGATGCTCCAATCGAGACTGGTCTTTTCGGCGAAAACACCGAATTCCATCAGCCGTCCGCCGCGCCGCAGCATATCCACTGCCTGCACTACGGCTTTCGGACTGCCGCTGGCTTCCAGCACCACGTCGCAGCCGATGCCGCCGGTGAGCGATTTCACCTTGGCGACGACATCTTCTTTCGCCGGATTAATCACTAAATCTGCGCCGGTTTCCCTGGCAATCGCCAGCCGGTGCTCGTCGGTGTCCACCGCGATCAATTGCATCGGATTTTTTAATTTCGCCGCCTGCAGCATTAACAAACCGATAGGGCCGCAGCCGGTTAAGACCGCGGTTTCGCCGAACTGGATATTGGCGCGTTCTACGCCGTGTATCCCGCAGGCTAAAGGTTCGATGGTGACCGCCGCTTCCCAGGGGATTTCATTCGGCACTTTCCAGACAATCGCACCCCTGGGGAACTTCATGTAGTCCGCCCAGCCGCCGTTTGGACCGGAAATGCCGGTGATGGTATGAACTTCGCACAGATTGTAGCGGCCGCGCTTGCAGAAATAGCATTTCATGCAGGGGATGAGGATTTCCATGATGGCATGGTCGCCGACTTTGAGTCCGTATTTTTCTTTGGCGCCTTTGCCCAGTTCCACTACTTCGCCGACATATTCATGACCGGCGACAATCGGGGCATGGTCGTATACCGTCTGCGCAAAATAGGCATTACCGTGGTAAATCTTGGGGTCGGCGGCGCAAATGCCGCACCGCCCGATTTTTACAATTGCTTCTTCTTCGCCCGCTTTCGGGTCCGGAACATCCTCATACCGGAAATCACCCTTGCCGTGGATAACAACTGCTTTCATTTTTTCACCTCTTTAGATATTAGCTTTGGCTTTAAATCAAAATCAGCATCGACTAAACCGAAATGATTATATGTCTACCGCGATGGTTTATCAATGGGTAAATTTGCTTCCAACTACACCTTGCTGGACAACAGCACCCGTTCCTTGGTCAGTGAGAATGAAAGGAGATAAACAATGCCGGCACAAACTAAAATCATGATCAGATAGATTAACGCTAAATAATTTGTGGACAAACCCAGCCCCAGCAGGGCCTCGCCGCCGATGAGCAAAATAATAAAAACCCCGGAAAACACAAAATTGCCGACTCGGGGATTGGTGATGGTCAGTTGAATGTAAGTGACGATGGCCACAATTACAAATAGCAGTACAGGGACGATTATCACCGCGGAGAGAATTGATATAATGCTGGGTAAAATAAAACTGCCTGTTTTCGGCATCACAAAACCGATGTCTAACACCAGATAACTGATAATCGCCATGCCGATTCCGATGCCGATGCTGGGCAGAGTTACAGCCAGGGATTTTCCCATCCAGATCTGCTTGATACTGACGGGAGTGGCCATTAACGATTCGATGTTCCGTTTGGCTTTATCTACGATGACCGCATAATTGGCAAAAATAGAACAGATGAAGTTGGAAAACATCAACGGTAAAATATAAGCCAGCGTGCTGAGATAAGCCTGACTGTAACTGTTAATTGAAAGCGTGTTATTTTTCAATGAATTGACATTACTGTTGTACACGGAAATATAACTGAAAGTCAGGAAAACCATGACAATCAGAAAAACATAGGTGCTGCGGCTGCGGAAGGCATCACTGATATCTTTGCGGGAAATTATCCAGATTTTATTCATCTTATTTGTGCTCCGATTCTTTAACTATCGCGGTATACATGTCCTCCAGCGAGGCTTCCTGCTTCTTTACCTGTTCGATTTTTACTCCCTTAGTGGCAAACAGGGTGATGATATCCGAGGCTTCGGTATTTTTCCCGACATTCAGGATGAGCATGCTCTCTTTTTGTTCGCGGACACTGACCTCCGGTATTTTTTGCAGTTCGGCTAAAATGTCGGCCGGCACGGTCTGCGTGGTCTCGATAACCAGCCCGCCCTGCCCCATGTCGCGTTTAAACTGCTCCAGTCCGCCGTATAACCGGATTTGTCCCTGATGGATGAGGGCGATACGGTTGCAGATGCGCTGCACCTCGTCCAGGTTATGCGAACTCAACAGGATGGTCTTGCCCTCTTTGTTTATCATGTCCAGCATTAACTGGCGGATTTCAATCTGACCAGTCGGATCCACGCCGGCGGTCGGTTCGTCCAGAATCAGCACTTCCGGGTCGGGGGCGATGGCGCGGGCCAGCGCCAGCCTCTGCCGCATCCCCTTGGAATAAGTTGAAACTTTATCTTTTGCCCGGTCGGCCAGTCCTACCTGCTTCAGAATTTTATCCACTTTTTGCGCCGGTTTGGGAATATCGTAAAGTTTGGCGTAAAACAGCAGGTTATCGTACGCGGTCAGGTTATCATAAAGGCCGTCGGCTTCCAGCACAAACCCGATTTTCTGGCGGGTTTTGTCAATCTGGACGTCCTGCCCGAGCAAAGTCACTTTGCCGGAATCTGCGGTCATCAATCCCAGCATGATGCGGATGGTGGTTGTTTTTCCGGCGCCGTTCGGCCCGAGGTAGCCGAAAATATCACCGCGCTGGACGGCCAGGGTGACGTCTTTCAGAATTTGACGCTTGCCCAGCTCTTTGTTCACGTGCTCTACGCTGATGATTTCGTTCATTAATTTTTTCCTTAATGAGTTTCCTTTTTTAATCATACATTATTTGTAGGCACATATTACAGTTGTTAACGTTAGAATGTTGCTGCTGATTTGAAAAAAGAAGAATTCTTGACTGAAACAGCGTCATCTGGTAGCATTGATATTGCGTTATCTAAGGGCGGTTAGCTCAGTTGGTTAGAGCATTGCGTTGACATCGCAAAGGTCGTACGTTCGAGCCGTATACCGCCCACCAT
>Ga0187867_10000947_pt1 | contig 25407 bp, 17 predicted proteins | sample June2016WEW_13_1_FD_132976 | JGI IMG/M metagenome (GOLD analysis project Ga0187867, IMG submission 132976) | Peatland microbial communities from SPRUCE experiment site at the Marcell Experimental Forest, Minnesota, USA - June2016WEW_13_10 | ecosystem: Environmental > Terrestrial > Soil >... | reverse complement strand
GATGGTGGAAGTTGTCACCGTCGCAGGGGTCGTAGCGGCGACCGGCGTGGCGAGCACGTCCAGGACCGCGGCCGACGATGCCACCGATGCTCCGCTGGCACCCTGGTTGAAATTCGCCGCCAGTTCGTTGAAGTCGGCAGCGTTCACCAGGCCGTCGTAGTTGAAATCGCCCTGGTCCCAGCCGGTAATGCTCTGATTGAAGTTTGCCGCCAGAATGTTGAAATCCGAGCCGTTAACCAGGCCGTCCAGATTGGCGTCGCCGAGCAGCGTGTATTTGATTTCGATCTGGCCCACAGACAATCCCGAGACGACGCCATCCTTGCCGTCGGCATAGCCCAGTCCATAGTACAGGCCGTTCGTGGGCGTTTGCGCCGCCGTGGAGATGATTCCTTGGCCATTCCATCCGCCGCCGTTGTAGCCGCTCTTGATGTAGCCGGCGATGGTGGTGATCGGGTCGGAATTCGACCCATAGTTGATGAACATGGTGTAGTTGCTCATGTCGAGGCTTCCGCTCCCGAGCAATTGCAACGCTCCGATATGCTGATCGCTCGCCAGAACCACGCTCGCGCCGTTTTCAACTTGTAGCGCGTAATTGGGAAATTGGGTGGAAAGATCTTGTGTGAGAGTTATGGTTCCCGCCGTCACGTCCAAAAGTTGCGCGCCCGGAGAACCGGTCACGCTGAATTGGGCTCCTGGTCCTGATGAGATTCCCGAAACCTGGGTTAGTTCGAAGACAGTCCCAGCGCCGTCAGAGTTAGCACCTCGGATTAAGCCATACAGACTGTCACCGGTGTCCACGGCGATTCCCTGGACAGATGCCCCATCGGAACCGCCGCTATAGTCGCCAGTGAAGGAATAGAGCGTGGTGAGCATGCTGCTTCCATTTATGAGCTCCCACACCGTATTAGCGTTGCCGTAGATAGAAGAGGATAAGCCATACAGGTTGCCGCTGCCGTCGATGGCGATTCCGTATCCATCATCAATGCCGTCGGCACCGCCGGTGAAGCTATATAGCGTGGCGACCGTACTGGTTCCCTTGGCCAGTTCCCACACGGCGCCAAAGCCATAAGCACCATCGTTCGCAATGCCAGCGCTCATGTCGCCATATAGGTTGCCGTCGCTGTCGATCGTAATGCAATCTAGTTCATTCGTAACGGACGCGAGCGTTGTGAGCGTACTGCTTCCGTTGGCGAGTTCCCATACGTAAGTGCCGCTTAGCGAGACTACCGTACCATAAAGGTCGCCGCCGCTGTCTACCGTCAGTCCGTTCACTGTTCCGCCGTCTTCGCCACTGTAGGGGATTGAATATAGCGTGTTGATCGTACTGCTTCCCCTGGGCAGTTCCCAAACGTTGTCAACAAGGGCGCCAGTCGTCCCGAATGCAATGCCATAAAGGTTGCCCCCGCTGGCTACTATGATTGATCCTGGGCCTTCACTGGAAGGGAAGGAGAAGAGAGTGGTGAGCGTATTGCTCCCCTTGGCCAATTCCCACACGCTACCATTAGGGCCGCCCGAGTACGCCATGCCATAAACGTTGCCGCCGCTGTCTACGGTGGTTGCCCTTGGAAATGCCCCGTCAGGGAAGGAATAGAGCGTGCTGAAGGCATAGCTGGACAACAGCATCCGCTGTTCCAGCGCCTCCGCCACAAAGGGCTGGCTGTCGGCGCACGTAAGCCGCCGCCGCATTTTCAAATTATCGCATTCAGCGATCTCGTCCACGCCCCGCCGATGCTTCTTTCGCCGCGAAAAACCCATCCCGATAGACATGCTTCCTCCAATTCGCAGAGAACTCTGCGCTTGGACCGGCGTTTATTTCGGTCCTGCAGCGCACGAACATTGCGTAATTGCCCTAACGAACTCACAAGCCGTTATCGATCCGCGAGAAACTTGGCATCCTTATTATTGATATTCTGCGAAGTCGCCGTCGAGCCGGAGGTCGGGATAGTCACAACGCTGGCCGCGTAAGTCGTCACGGTGGAAGCCTTCGATTTCCTATTCGTTGTACCAGTGACAACTGCCGTGGAAACCCCGACCGGCTTGGACTTCCAAGCTGTCGATGCCATGGCGGTTGATTTAGTGGTAACGGTTGCAACCGTCGGAGGTTCCGAAACGACTGCTGGGGCAGCGGACATTTTCGTGGAGGTCGTATTGGCCGTCGACTTGATGGTGGAAGTTGTCACCGTCGCAGGGGTCGTAGCGGCGACCGGCGTGGCGAGCACGTCCAGGACCGCGGCCGACGATGCCACCGACGCTCCACTGGCACCCTGGTTAAAGTTCGCGGCCAAGTCGTTAAAGTCGGCGGCGTTGACCAGGCCGTCGTAATTGAAATCGCCCTGGTCCCAGCCGGTGATGCTCTGGTTGAAGTTCGCCGCCAGGATGTTGAAGTCCGATCCGTTGACCAGGCCGTCGAGATTGGCATCGCCCAGAAGCGTGTATTTGATTTCGATCTGGCCCGAAGACAATCCCGAAACGACGCCATCCTTGCCGTCGGCATAGCCCAGTCCATAGTAAAGGCCGTTGGTGCGCGTTTGCGCCGCTGTGGACATGATCCCCGGGCCGTTCCAACCTCCGCCGTTATAGCCGCTTTTGATGTAGGCGGCGATGGTGGAGATCGGGTCGGGATTCGAGCCGTAGTTGATGAACATGGTGTAGTTGTTCACGTCGAGGCTTCCACTCCCAACCAATTGCAAAGCTCCGATATGCTGATCGCTCGCCAGAACCACGCTCGCGCCGTTTTCAATCTGGAGGGAATAATTTGGAAGCAAAGCGGACAAGTCGCTGGTGAGGGTTACCGTCCCCGAAAGGATATCGAGCGTCTGCGCCCCAGGACTTCCGGCAATGGTGTATATCGCTCCGCTGCCAGCTACCGGTCCCGGGGCGTTGAGGTTAGCACCCTGGTTGAAGTTCGCCGCTAGTTCGTTGAAGTCGGCGGCGTTCACCAGTCCGTCGTAATTGAAATCGCCATAGTCCCAGCCGGCGGCGCTCTGGTTGAAGTTGGCCGCCAGAATGTTGAAGTCCGAGCCGTTGACCAGGCCGTCAAGATTGGCGTCGCCGTTTAGCGTGTACTTCAATTCAATTTGGCCATTGCTGAGGCCCTGGACGATGCCATCCGCACCATCGGCGAACCCGACGCCATAGGCGCCCTTGCTCAGCGCAGCGGCGGAGCTGTCGATGCCGGCGCCAGTCCAACTTCCGCCGTTGTAGCCGCTCCTCAGGTTCGACAGAATCGCCGTTTTCGGATCGGAATTGGTTCCGTAATTGATGATCATTTCATATTTGCCGATATCGAGCGTGCCTCCACTAATCACGTTGAGGTTTCCGACGGTTTGGTCGCTCGCCAGCACAACGCGAGCGCCGTTTTCAATTTTCAATGTGTAATTGGGGTAATCGGCGGAAAGATCGGCGTTGAGAACAATCGTCCCGGCCGTCACTTCCAACGTCTGTGCCGCCCCGGGGAGCCCGGTAATGTCGTATCGCGCGCCGACGCCGCTTGAAAACCAGGCTGATCCGATCTGATCAATCGTCGTGAATTCGGTGGGTATCGACCAATTGCTCCACAGGCCGCCGCTGTCCTCGTATCGCACCTGCCACTGATAGCCGGTTCCATAGGCGAGCAATGTACTGGGCACCGAAGTGCTGGTGCCCAAGTCTGTCCAGTCTGCGACAAGGGTGCCGCTGGAAATGAGCATGAGTTTCCACTCGCTGGCGTGCATCGTGTCGCCATCGGGGGCACTGAAAGGGCTGGCGACGAGTTGATTTGCGCCCACGCCGCAGGCTACGCTGGTCGGGGAGAGATTCGTCGGTGTCGCCGGGGCTGGGTCGAGAGTCGTGAAGCTGGTGGCTGTAGACCAATTGCTCCATTGGCCGCCGCTGTCCTCGTATCGCACCTGCCAGTTGTACGCGGTTGCGTAGGTCAATATTCCGGCGGGGAGCGTCTGGCTGGTCTTGTCCATCAAGTCGGTTCCACTGTCGTAAATGATCACGCCGTCGGAAGCGCGCATCACCCGCCACTGGCTGGCGATTTGCGTGTCACCGTCGGTCACGCTGAAAGCGCTTGCATTGAGGGTCGGGAGGGTGAGCACGTTCGTTGCCGCGGCGGCTGGAGTGAGGTTGCTCGGCGTGGCGGGCTGCGGGTCGGGTGTGGCGAAACTGGTCAAGGCTCCGGCTATTGCCGTCGCCGCATCCGCGCCGCTCTCGAAGTCCGCGATGGCGGCGGCATTGGTCGATGCCGATTCCTCAGCAAGAACCAACTCGTAGGTGCCCGGCGTCGTTGGCACGCCCATACCCCCAAAGGAATACCACCATGTGCTGTAGGGTGTTCCCACCGGCGGTATATTAGAAGCCAGCACCCACGGGGTGGTTCCAACAACCCAGTGCCCCGAGCTATCCCGGATGCCAAGCACCACACTCTCCTGGGCATTGGGATTGTTCGAGCCATTCCACCACTGATACGTCACGGTCCCGCCGAGGGTACCGCCAGGGCTGACTGTCCAGGACGCAAGGCTCGCACTGACGATCACGATGCCGGGTGCTTCGATGCGGCAAAAGCTGCTGGCGACGCTGCTGAAACCGCTGGTTCCGACCTCGCTCGTGGCCTTGACCCAATAGTATTGGGTCTGTCCGGGAACGGCGGAGGTGTCATCGAAGCTGGTTGCGTTGATGTCCCCGCTGATCTGGCTGGCCGTCGCGGGATTGTCGACCAAGCTTCGCCACACTTGATACCCTGTCGCCTCCTCTGAAGCATCCCACGAAACATTTATCTGGCCGGGAAGGGCGCCACTGGCGGAAACGTCCGTCGGCACGGGCAGGATTGGCTCGATGTTGTCAACCACAAACGTGGGGGTCTCCGGCGTGGTGCTGCCGGGGAAATCGCCAACGCCCGGTAGCGCATACCAGCCATCGTCGGACCCGCCCCAGCCAAGGACGACATGGAACTCGCCGGTGCTGCTGTTATAGCCGTCTATCACCGTCGCATGGCCGGGAACACCCAGCAGTACGGGTTGGCCGGCTTCGATGTTGGAGATCACCGTTGGTTCGATCGCGGCCCAGTCACCGCTGCTGTCTGCCGATTGAAATCCAAGCTCGCCGAACGATCCCGAGCTATAGCCGGCGCCGGTTCCGGAACTCGAGTAACTTGCCTGCATCTTGACCCCAATGCCGAATAGCAGAAGCGCCTCTTCCGTCGGGTTGCCGTTGTACTGCAGCGATGACAGATCACTGTTAAGCGCAGCCAGCGTCGGGAAGTCGTACGTTGCCGCATCACCGTCGATATTGACGGCGGAAGCCGTGCCCGCATTGGAGATATAGGCATCCCCCGGGCCGAAAGAGATGCTTAGCGGATAGTGCCAGTAATAGATGATCTGTGTGATGGCGGTCGGAACACAGCCGGTGGCACTTCGCATGCCGGTGGCCGGATCTATCGGGCAGTAGTCGTTGTAGTTCACCGAGCTGCCATAGGCGATGAGACCGCCTTGGTTCCAGGTGGGAAACGGCAGAAGCGGGCCCCATGTTGTCAACGACGGCACGGTGGTCAGCGTCCCGATCGTGGCGGCGGCAGTATCCGCCGAGGCTTCGAACGCCTGCACTGCCTGCGATGAGGGTTCCTCGGCGATCACCACACTGTAGGCGCCCGGCGTCGTGGGAACGCTCAAGTCGCTGAACGAAAGGGCCTCAGTGGAGCCAGGTGTGCCAATCGGCGGGTTCTGCCACGATAGGACCTGCGGTACGGTGCCGCCGACCCACTTTCCCGCGCCGTCGAAGATCCCCACGACCAGGGCCTGACCAATGTTGGCAGTGGCCGATCCGTTCCACCACTGCGCCGTGAATGATCCGCTGATAGTGCTGCTCGTCGCCGCGCTCCAGGCCAGGGGGTTGGCGCCGCTGACCAGGACGCCCGGCGTCGCCCAGGCGACCGTAAGCGGGCCAACCGTCGCCGTGGCGGCATCCGCGCCGCTCTCGAAATCGGCGATGGCGGCGGCATTGGTCGCCGCCGGCTCCTCGCCCATGACAATCGAGTACGTGCCCGGCGCCGTTGGCACGTTCAGCCCAAAGGACCACGACCATGTTTCGTCTGTCGCTCCTACAGGCGGGGTTTCACTCATCAGCGCCGCGGGGGTGGTCCCGGCAACCCAATGCCCCGAACTATCCTTAACACCCACCACCAGCGTCTCTACCGCGTTCGGAGCGCTCGAACCATTCCACCACTGCCAGGAAACTGTCCCGCTGATGCTGGCTCCAGACCAGGCATTCCAGGAGGTGGGGCTCGATGGCATGTTGATAATCCCGGGTAAAACCGGGGTGACCGTGAGCGGGCCGACCGTCGCCGTCGCGGCATCTGCGCCGCTCTCGAAATCGGCGATGGCGGCGGCGTTGGTCGCCGCCGGCTCCTCGCCCATGACAATCGAGTACGTGCCCGGCGCCGTTGGCACGTTCAGCCCGAAGGACCACGACCATGTTTCGTCTGGCGCTCCCACAGGCGGGGTTTCACTCATCAGCACCGCCGGAGTGGTCCCGGTAACCCACTGCCCCGAACTATTCCGAACACCCACCACTAGCGTCTCTACCGTATTCGGAGCGCTCGAGCCATTCCACCACTGCCAGGAAACTGTCAGACCAATGCCGTTGCCCGCCGGCGTACTCCATGAAGTGGTGCTCAATGGGATGTTGATAATCCCGGGCGAAACTGGGGTGACGGTAAGCGGGCCGACCGTCGCCGTCGCGGCATCCGCGCCGGTCTCGAAATCGGCGATGGCGGCGGCGTTGGTCGCCGCCGGCTCCTCGCCCATGACAATCGAGTACGTACCGGGTACCGTTGGCACGTTCAGCCCAAAGGACCACGACCATGTTTCGTCTGGCGCTCCCACAGGCGGGGTTTCGCTCATCAGCGCCGCGGGGGTGGTCCCGGTAACCCACTGCCCCGAACTATTCCGAACACCCACTACCAGCGTCTCTACCGCGTTCGGAGCGATCGAGCCATTCCACCACTGCCAGGAAACTGTCAGACCGATGCCCTTGCCGGCCGGCGTCGTCCACGAATTAGGACTCAACGGGACGTTGATTATCCCGGGTGAGATCGATTGGGCGGGCGTTCCAGTTGGCGGAGAAACCGATGGAGGTTCCGAGGTCGATCCGGCGCTAGTCGTGTCGTTGGCTGGGCTTCCCATGACCGGACCAGCCGGCGCGCTCACGGACCCTGTCCCGTTGTCCGCCTCGACCCAATAGTAATAGGTGATCCCCTGTGTCACGGAGGTGTCACGGTAGGAGGTGCCGCTCGGGGTGCCGATGCAGGTTGCTGTAGCAACATCCGAATTAGTATTCCGATACACGTCATAGGCTTTCACCCCCGTCACGGCATTCCAGGAGAGATCCACCTCGTTGACCAGGTTCGCTGTCGCGTGCATATCCGTCGGAGCGGACAACGTCAGCGGCGGCCTCTGTTGCTGGGTTGTCGATGTTAACCCATTGCTTAGGTTAGCGGTCGTATTTGTGATCTGGGATGCGATGGTACTTCCGCTTGCGCCCAGCGAAACCGATGCTTGCGGTAACGTCAACTGATCCGGGTTGGATTGGGAGATGTTGCCGCTGCTGGCTGTAGCCAATGAGTCGATGGGCACAATCCCGTCAATCCCATTGAGCAGCATGCGAGCTTCCAACCGCTCGATTCGGTAACAGGCGCACGACACGGCGCGCCGGCGCCTGGCCTTATCTAAACTTGAGTTGGCACAACAAACACCGCAAGAATTCTGCCGCCGCATGATTCCTCCCACCAGATGCCAACGGTCAAATGTGGAGAAATGAGCTGAAACTACCCCGCTCGTTCCACTCGACCGTCATGGTCCAACAGCCGCCCGATTTATCAATAGGGGAATTACCTATTGCTGTAAATGGCGTGGCAAATTGGCGCAGGGAATTTCGCCAAACGCACACGCTTGAAATGTCCGCTATTCATGGGACACCGCCGCGACGCGCGGCTCGTCGCTAAGCCGGGACGACGCGCCTGCGGCGGTTCACGGAATCCCTCGGTCATCAGCCTCGACTATGGCGTGCCGGGTGACCGCCGTTTCAACCCACCCGTCACGTTGGGTCCATCGCCTGTAAATTGGAGAGTTGATTGCCGGAGTAACTGCCTAAAAGGCGTGCCGCCGACAGCATCGCGGTAATCGAGGGGGCGAATCCAAATCGACCCCAACGGATTCGTTCTCAATTCGTCAACGGTTGTCAAGACAGCGATGCTCAGAATTGGCGGCTGATGGACAATCAGCCGCTCCGCGGCGTTGCTGCGCCGCTCGGCGTTTCGGAATATCGCCAGCACCCGAAACGGAATCTCGCGATAATCGTCCTTGCGGTGGCCGCCGCGAAGCGCGAGCCCGCCGCGCCTGTAAAAATCCAGATAGCATTCGATGCGATCTGTAATTCTCAAATGGGGTTCGCTGGAGCGGTCAACTTCCAGAAAAAAACTGCGCTCCGCTTCGCCTTGGCGGATGAGAAGAAAGCCAAGCTCACCACCGCCACCACAACAAGAGGCGAAAATCGCGGTCTTTTGCAATATTCTCAGCGAGCGCGACGGGGTTCGAACCCGCAACCACCGGATCGACAGTCCGGTACTCTAGCCAATTGAGCTACGCGCCCGAGCGTTCCGGGGGCCTTGGGCAGTGCGCCCCTGTGGTTTGTAAATCTATTTGGATGCTGGTGGAAGTCAAGCCGGTATAATCCGCGCCCATGATCTTGGCAGGGATTGACGAGGCGGGATACGGGCCGCTGCTGGGGCCATTGGTGGTTGGATGTTGTGCGTTTGACCTGGGTCCGATGGACGGCCGGCAGGCGATTCCATGTCTGTGGAAGCTGCTGGCGAGGCTGGTGAGCAAGAACCGGCTGGCATCGGGGCGAAAACTGCACGTCAACGACAGCAAGGTGGTTTATTCCCCGGCGACGGGGTTGAAGGAACTGGAGCGCTCCGTCCTGGCGATGCTTTGCACGTACGCGGAAATGCCGGGCGACCTCACCGCCCTGCTGCAACGAACGAGCCGGGACGTGCTGGCGGAGTTGCCGGAGTACCCGTGGTATCAGCCGGCCGACAACGAGATTTTCCCCATCGAACAGGAATCGCTGCCGATCCAGCTTTTCGCCAATGCCCTGCGGGCGGAGATGAATCGCACGCAAACGCGCTGCGTTCATCTGGCTGCACGGGTGGTGCTGGAACGCCGGCTCAATCAGCTTTTCAACGCGACGCGCAACAAGGCATCCGTCCTCTTTTCGACCAGCGCGATTCATCTGGACTATCTGCTGAGAACCTACGGGTCCGAGCCGATGACCATCTTCTGCGATCGCCAGGGCGGACGGGAGCATTACGGCTCGCTGCTGCGGCTCATGTTCGACGAATGGTCCCTGGAAGTGCTTCAGGAACAGGATGGACATGCCTATTATCGCCTGCACAAGGGATCGAACGGCGTCAGGATCATCTTCCGCGAGAAGGCCGAGAAGCAATGCATGGCCGTGGCGCTGGCGTCGATGCTGAGCAAATATCTCCGCGAAGCGTTGATGCGGCGATTCAACGCGTTCTGGACAACGCAAATCCCGCAGGTGGTCCCGACGGCGGGATATTACAGCGACGGGACAAGATTCTTGCGCGACATCGACAGCGCACGCAGGGAGATGGGGATTGCGGATGAGGAGTTGATTCGGAGCAGATGAACTGGAAACTCGAAATTCGAATGACGAATCAAATTCGAAATTCAAAATTCGAAACCAAGGCGTTTCGAGTTTCAACCTTCGAATTTGAGTCGAATTTCGAGTTTCGAGTTTCGAATTTCATCCAGCCCATCACGTGAACTGCGACGCCACGCTGACGTAGCGCATGCGGGTTTCGTAGAGCGCGGTGTCGAGGAGGGATTTTTCCTCGGGGGTCAGGTTTCCGCGGGTTTTTTCTTCCAGGACGCCGAGAATGTCGATCTGGTGCTTGGCCATGTCCAGGTTGACGTTGGGCTCGGTGCCGCGGGTGGTGAGATCGCCGAGATAATAGAGAACCTGAGTGAGGATGGATTGGACGAGGGTGGGGAAGCTGGCCGGGGGCAATTCGCCGCGGGGGCGGCCCGGGGCGGCGGCGGACCTTGGCGATGACGGGCCGGGGCCGCCGGCGGCAGCGGGAGGCGCGGGGGCCGCGGATTCCCTGGCTTTGCGGGCTTCCTCCTCGACCAAACGTTTCTTTTCTTCCTGCGCTTGACGCTTCCAATCGGTATCGATGTGAATGGAGGGTTTTTCCTCGGCCATGCCAGACTCCTGTTCGTTGCTATAACTTAGGGTATCGCATCGGGGTTCCGCAATGGCAAGATCGAGGGAAACAGTTGCCGGGAGAAATGCCGGGGTTGTAACGCCGCCGGCCTCGTCGTTATAATTTTTTGCGTCACTTGAACCGGGGAACGAGATGCCAATCAACGTTCAATGTAGCTGCGGCAAACGGATGGGACTGAGCGATGCGCTGGCGGGCAAAACGATCAAATGCCCGGCATGCGGGGATCCGATCGTCGTCGCGGCCGCGGGTGCGCCGGCGGCGGGAAAGAAACCCGCCGCGAAGCAAGGCGGCAGCCCGGCCGTCTACGTCTCCAAAGGCAAGATCGTCGCGTTGGTGTCGATCGCCGTCGTGTTTATCCTGGGCATTATGTTCTACCGCGGCCCGGTGCGCGTGTGGCATCAATGGGAGGACGTTGGGCCAAAAGCCGAGTCCGATGTGTCGGATGTGCTGACCTTCGGACTTCAAGCCTACCTGTCCGAACAGGGACTTTATAACCCGGCGTCTCCCCACAGCGGTCCGGCGGTGGATCACGTGTCGTTCTTCCGGCCCACGCTGGTCATGAGCATGCCCGAGAAGGTGGCATTCTTCGGCAAGAGCAACCAGGGCGATTTCAAAGGGTATTACCACCCCGGCAGCGGGGAAATCGAAGCGGACGTCGCCTACGGCGGCCTATCCTTCGCGGGAATGGTGGACCTCGCCAAATCCGTGGGCAAGTTCCACATGACCGGCCGAATGGCCAACGGCGTTCCCCAGGCCGAGGTCAACGGCACGCCGATCAAAATCATCTGGCCGGAGAAGAACAAGGACGAATGACAAACGGCCGAAAATGCCGCTATATTGTGGGGCATCCGTTTAGGAAGATTATCCATGTACCAAGTGCAACTCAGCGATGAACTTTACAAAGAGGCCGAGCGCCGCGCGACGGAAGCCGGGTTTTCGACCGTTGACGAATATATCGCCGACGTGGTGAGTCACGATCTTCACGAAGAAACCGAAGACCTCGACCACCTTTTCACGCCGCAGCGCCTTGCCCACATCGACAAGGCGGAAGCAGAGATCAAAGCCGGGCATTTCTACACGGCGGAGCAAGCAGACGCGGAATTGGCGAAATGCACGGCGGAATGGCTTCGGAAAAATCCCCGCTGACGGTCATTCGCTCCCCAACGGCGATTGATGAACTCGACGACGTTTGGCGATGGAACGCCGTAGGAATCCCCGCCCCCAATGCCGGGCGTCGTAAAGGGGCCATTCAAGTGTTATTTGTTTACCGCAGGGCGAAATCAATCCGCTTCCCCAAAAGATGAGCCACTTTGGCCATCGTGTTTAGCGTGATAGACGTGTTGTCGGGATCGAGCAGCCGGTCGATGCCCGTTCGGCTGGTCTTGAGGCGCTTGGCCATTTCGGCCTTGGTGATATTCTGCTGGCTCATGGCCTTTTCAAGCTCGCGGGCGAGTTTGAACTTGATCGCCGATGCCCGACATTCTTCGAGAATGCCCTCAGCTTCGAGAAAATCGTCGAAACTGGAACCCAAATGTTTTTTCTTCATAACGCCGCCTAAATCAATTGATCCTTGCGCTTCAATGCCAGGTCAAGGTCGTGCTTCGGTGTTTTCTGCGTTTTCTTCATGAACCCGTGCAACAACACCATCGTTTGTCCCTCAACGCAAAACAACACGCGGGCGATTCGGTCGCCTAACCGTGAGCGAACCTCCCATAAACCGCTTCCCAAACTCCCTACCAGCGGCTTGCCGATAGGCCAGCAAAACTGAACCTTCAAAACATCGTCACCGATGACCTTCCGATCATCCTTAGACAATGAAAGGAGCCATTCCCGCACAGGCTCATTGCCGTGGTCCGTCCGGAAGAACAGAACATCGAGCTTTTTGTCGCTGCCTGGCATAGTGTACCAAAATTTGTACGCCTGGTCAATCCTACGCGGCAGACAATGACGGATGCGGGGCCATGTTCAACCAGTTTAACGCGTCGTCCGGTACCCGGGCCGACGCGTCGAATTCTGCAACGGCACAGAACTTCGCCATGAGCCGATGGCGTACTCGTCTGTTGCCCGGACCTTGTCGCGAGTTGTATTCGTTGTTATTCTTGCGCCGGTTCGCAAGTCGGATTGCTGGCAACTAGGCGTCATTCGTTTTTCCGCAAGAGCCAACGCACGTGGATATTGAACGTTTCTTCATCCAATTCCAAGACCACCTCGCCCCAAAGCTCGATACCTATGAGCAGGCGATTTATCTCTACATTTTCCGCCACACCCGCTTGATTGGCAAGGATGAAGCGGTCATCGCCTTGAAGTCCGCCCGCGCTCGAATGGCCTGCGGTATCGGCGAAAAGGGTGTTCCGATGTCCGAAAACACCGCATACGTCAAACTCCAATCGCTCGAAACGAAAGGGTGCATTAAGATTATCGCCAGTGAGCGTACTGGCCGACGCCTTCGGCTCAATCTACCTGACGAGATCTTGGGTACTATTCCCGCGTCAGTGAGCCAACCGCCGCCTTCGATTGAAGACCTTGATTTTTTTGATGTACCTGAAAACAGACTTGCAATCTTAGTCCGAGAGCACCACCGTTGCTTCTACTGCCTTCGGGCTGTTAATGGGGATAACTACGTCATCGAGCATGTATTATCGCGTCCAAACGGGAATAATGGCTACCGCAACGTCGTTGCCGCCTGTCGCCATTGCAATAACCGCAAGAGCGATTCGACCGCCGAGGATTTCCTCCGAACCCTTTATCGCGAGAGCTTTTTGAACGACACAGAGTTTGAGGATCGGCTATCACACCTTGAGCGACTTCGCAATGGAGAGTTGAAGCCGGAAGTCGCAGTATAGCTCGTGCAGTGAATCAAATCGCGCTGCCACAGCCTCGAAATGACGAGACGCACCTTCCAGTCCCGCGTCTTTCTTGACGTGTCCTGATTTGCGGGATAGCTTCGCCAAGCTCATCCAGATGAGTACGTCGCTTCACCCCGTCATCTCGGTCGCCTTGTGCACTTACAACGGCGGCGCGTTTTTGCCTGAACAATTGCGGAGCCTGGCCGAGCAAACGGTGTTGCCGGGCGAATTGGTGGTGTTTGACGATGGATCGACGGATCAAACGATTGAGATATTGCGACGGTTCGCCGGGGGCAACCCGGGGTTTGAGGTGAGAATCGAGGTGAACGATTCGAGGCTGGGGCCGGCGGCGAATTTTGAGCGGGCGATCCGGGCTTGCCGGGGGGACGTCATTGCACTTTGCGATCAGGATGACCAGTGGATGCCGGAGAAGCTGGCGACGATCGGGGGAGAGTTCGCGGGGAATCCGGAGTTGGGATTGGTCTTCAGCGATGCGGAGATTTGTGACGATGGGGGCCGATCGCTGGGATATCGGCTATGGCAGAGCGTGGGACTTGTGGGGAATTTGCGGCGAAAGTTGGACCGGGGCCGGGCGTTCGAGGTGATCCTGCGTCAGAACGTGGTGACGGGGGCGACAACGGCATTCGCGGCGAGGATGCGGGAGCTGGTGTTGCCGATCGATCCGCTGTGGATGCACGATGGATGGATCGCGCTGCTGACCGCGGCGGTGGCGCCGGTGTCGGCGATCGGGCGGCCGCTGGTGCGGTATCGGCAGCATGCGGGACAATCCATCGGAGCGCTGCGGCGGTCGCTGTATCAGCAATATCTGAACGCGAAGAAGATGGATGGGCCGTGGTTCGGCAAACAGGCGGACCTTTACGAGGCGGCGCTTCGGCGGCTATCGGGGGCGAGCGGAGTGCGGCCGGGGGCGATCGAGCTTTTGGGCCAGAAGGTGCGGCATTTTCGCCGGCGGTCGGCGATCCATCGCCGGGGGGCGACGCGGATTTTGCCGAGTCTGGTCGAATTCGTTACCTTGCGGTATCGCCGGTTTTCGCTGGGCTGGAAGAGTTTCGCCCAGGATTTGTTTCTCTGATCGAAAGGCGATTGGCATGAATCCATCTTCCGACGTGGTCGTCCATAGCGCCCAGACCCATGAGGCGGTGCCGCTGAACCCGTGGCGGATCTGGCGGCAGCTTTGGCGGCAGCGGCAGTTGCTGCGGCAGTTGACCAACCGCGCGGTGCAGCAGCGTTTTCGCGGCTCGGCGCTGGGATTGCTCTGGGCGATGCTCAATCCGATTTTCATGCTTCTGGTGTACACGTACGTCTTCGGCATCGTCCTGGGTGTGAAGTGGAACGGGCAGGGAAGCTCGTTCGTGTTTGCGATGAATCTCTTTTGCGGGCTGATCGTGTACGGCATATTCGCCGAGAGCGTCGGGGCGGCCTCGATCCAGGTGCTGTCCAATCCGAGTTACGTCAAGAAGATTCTTTTCCCGCTGGAGATTTTGCCGCTGGCGGGGCTGGGGGCGGCGATCACGTTCAACCTTTTCTCGCTGGTGGTCCTGCTGTTCTGCACGCAATTTTTCATGAGTCCGCTCTCGGTGCACGTGATCGCCCTGCCGATCGTGTGGATTCCGCTGTTTTTGTTCACGGCCGGATTGTCGTGGATCGTGGGGGCGATGGGGGTTTTCGTGCGCGACATCGGCCAACTGATCCTCATTATTCTGCAAATCGTGTTCTATCTTTGCCCGATCGTGTATCCGCTGGCGCGGGTGCCGGCGGCGATGCAGCGATGGTATTTGTGGTTCAATCCGCTGGCGGTGTTCGTGGAGGAGACGCGGCAGGTTTTGTTGCAGCATCGCTGGCCGCAGTTGACGTGGCTGCTGCCGAACTACGCGATCTGCCTGCTGGTGTTCATTTTCGGATACTATGTGTTCATGAAGGCCAAGCGAGGATTTGCGGATGTCATCTAACGGCAATCCAGCCCTGGACGAGGGGCTGGTGCTTTCCGTCCGTGGAGTCGGGAAGTGCTACCAGGTTTACGCGCATCCTCGGCATCGGCTGTGGCAATCTCTGCTGGGGGGCCGGCGGAAGTTCTACCACGAGTTTTGGGCGCTGCGGGAGGTGAGCTTCGACGTGTCTCACGGGCAGTGCGTGGGGATTGTCGGGCAGAACGGCGCGGGCAAAAGCACGCTGCTGCAAATCGCCACGGGGATTTTAGCCCCCACGACGGGGATGGTGCTTTCGCGCGGGCGCGTGGTCTCGATGCTGGAACTGGGCAGCGGATTCAACCCGGAATTCACGGGGCGGGAGAACGTTTATCTGAATGCGTCGCTGCTGGGGCTGAGCCAGCAGGAGATTGACGGGAAATTCGAGCGGATCGCGGATTTCGCGGACATAGGGGAGTTCATCGAAACGCCGGTAAAGCGTTATTCGAGCGGGATGGTGGCGCGGCTGGCGTTCGCGGTGTACAGTTCGCTCGATCCGCGGCTTTTGATCGTGGATGAGATTTTGTCGGTGGGCGACGCGAAATTCCAGGCGAAGTGTTTTCGCCGGATTCGGGAACTGCGGGATGGCGGGACGTCGATTTTGCTGGTGAGCCATTCATCGGAGCAGATCATCCAGCATTGCGAGCGGGCGATCCTGCTGCACCAGGGGCGTTGCGTGACAATGGGGGAACCGCGCCAGGTGATCAACCAATACACCGAGCTGCTGTTCGGAAGCGAGAAGACGGTTCAGAAGTCCGCGGCGCGTCCGCGCCAGGAGCCGGCCGAGGTCGTCGCCCCGCCGGCCGATCTGCCGGACCATCCGTTTTTCCGCCAGACCGACGCCGAAGAAATGTTCGACAAGCGTAACACCTATAACCCCTACGAGCATCGTTGGGGAAACGACGAGGCGCATATTCTGGATTATTTGCTGATGGCGGAGGACGGGACGGCGTATCCAGCGACGGTGGGGATGGATTCGACGGTGACGCTCTACCTGAAGGTGCTGGCTCACCGCGACATCGCCCTGCCGATCTTCGGGCTGAACATCAAAACCAAGGAGGGACTGCTGCTTTACGGGAGTAATTCGCTGCTGGCGGCGACGCCGCGGGAGCGGCGGCCGCTGATGGCCGGGCAGGTCGAGATCGTTCAGTTCCGATGGACGGTTCGATACAACGGAGGGGATTATCTGCTGAGCGTGGGGCTGGCCAGCGGATCGAGCCTGGAAGACGCGATGCCGCTGGACCGGAGATACGATTCGATCCTTCTGCCGGTGCTGCCGAGCCGGCGATTCGTGGGGCTGGCGGACATGGAGTTGAAGATCGAGCGATTCAGCGCGGGGACTTGAAGAGCGACCAGGGATTGGGATTAGGGTTCTTGAATGCATCAACGAGATGCTCAAAAATTTTCGTTTTCGGCGCGAGAACGCTAACCTTCACGTGATCGCATGAACGCCAAGACCGCCAGTCGAGCCCCCGAAGCCGGCTTATCCCAAGCTGTCCGGAGAAAGATAAATCCAACGACGCCAAGCACGATCCCCGGCAGAAAGCCTGATTCGCCCGATGGTCAAAATCACGGCAACGGTTCACATCTTGCGGCGTACGTTCCCTACGAAGTTCTCCAACTGGAGGATCCGCAACGGGACATCCCACGCATCGCCCATGACCCGAGATTGACTAAAATGTTGGAGGCGGCAATCCAGAAAATCCCCACCCGGCATTCACTCTTTCTGCGAGACGCTCGAGATTTAGCGGACCTTGCGTCAAATAGCGTCCATTTGGTTTTGACGTCGCCGCCGTACTGGACGCTAAAAGAGTACCGAGCCTCCGCGGGACAGATGGGCCACATTCAGAACTACGACGAATTTCTGTCCGAACTCGATAAGGTGTGGAAGCACTGCCACCGTCTACTGGTCCCCGGAGGCCGGCTTGTATGCGTTGTCGGGGATGTTTGTCTTTCCAGACGGAAGAACGGTGGCCGTCATACCGTTGTACCGCTTCACGCTTCGATTCAAGAGCATTGCTTGAGGCTTGGGTTCGACAACCTGGCGCCCATCATTTGGCACAAAATCGCAAACGCCGTCTTTGAAGCTGAAGGCAATGGCGGCGGTTTTCTGGGCAAGCCGTACGAACCGAATTCCGTCGTCAAGAACGATGTGGAGTTCATCCTCATGCAAAGAAAAGCGGGCGGTTACCGAACTCCATCGGTGCATGAGAGGGTTTTGAGCATCATATCCGCCGAGAACCACAAAAAGTGGTTTCAACAGATCTGGGCAGGACTTACGGGGGCGTCAACCCGGAATCATCCGGCTCCGTTTCCGCTCGAGCTGGCTGAGCGGCTTATCAGAATGTTCAGCTTCGTTGGAGATACCGTCCTGGATCCCTTCATGGGAACTGGCACTACAAATCTCGCGGCGGCGAAATGGGGCAGAAACAGCATCGGCACCGAAATTGATCCGGACTATTTCAATCAGGCCGAACGGCGAATGTCGTCCTATTCCGCCGACCTTTTCCAGGTGGCGGCGGTATCCGCTCACCGCTCTAAATGACTTATGGACATCGACGCACGATTACGTGAAGCGATCCGGTATTTTTGGCAAACCCGCGATGCTCAGGCCCGGAAACAGGGGGTTGGGACGGGACAACGTGACGCCGGAGCACGCACCGCCGTGACTGGCGGCAAGCAGATGAACGGTTTTGTTGAACTCGTTCGAGACCTCCTCATTGATAGCGGCATTCCAAAGCCTTCCGTGTTCTGTGAGAAAGGCGTTGAACTGCCGGGTTTCTTTCGCCCCGAAAAATGTTGGGACTTGCTCGTGGTGGTCGAGAGAAGCCTTATCGCCTCAATTGAATTCAAATCTCAGGTCGGGCCGTCTTTCGGTAATAACTACAACAACCGGACGGAGGAGGCGCTTGGCAACGCGACCGACATTTGGGCGGCTTTTCGCGAGGGTGCATTCAAGCCCTCCGCCAGGCCTTGGCTTGGATATCTCATGCTGCTCGAAGAAACAGCAAAATCGACGGCGCCTGTGCGACCCCGTGAACCGCACTTCAAAGTTTTTCCAGAGTTTAAGAACGCTTCGTACGCCAAGCGTTACGAGATTCTTCTGACCAAGCTTCTTCGTGAACGTCTATACGACGGAACGTGCTTCCTTCTTTCCGACCGCGGCTCTGGGCCGAACGGTGGTTACCGTGAGCCGCATCCAGAACTGAGCTTCCGGAACTTTGCGGAGGGACTTGTGGCTTGCGCGGTTGCGCACGTGAGGACGGCGGCACCCAACCCCGCACCACTGACCCAAGTTCCCGACAAGACATCTCGTCACATCAAGGAGAATCGCCGAAATTCAAAGCGGCGGCGCGGAACAGGAAGAGGGAAGAATCGATTCAGGCTACAAAAATAAATCCCACTGCGACGGCTTGCTATCCGAACGCTCTGCCAGACAGCCGACCCGCAAGAATTGACAGAGTTATCACGCGGCCAAAAACTCGGCGCTGCCGGGCAACGCGAGCTTGCGGGTTCGGGTGAGGGCAACGAACCCAACGGCGCATCATTCCGGTTTTCAGGGGCGGAAACTTGATTTGGGAATAACGGTTGAGCGCATTGGCGGCATCCGGATTTATGGGTTCCGAGAGATCGACGGGGATCGGCGATTCAAGACGCGGCGATAGAGCGACAGGATTTTAGCGGCGGTCGCGGACCAACTGAGATTGGTTTCGAAAAACCGGCGCGCGCCGGCCGACAGGGTGCGGCGAAGGTCTTCGTCGCGCACGATGGCCTTGACGGCGTCGGCGATGGCCGGGCCGTTGGCCTCGTCCAGGACGTAGGCATCTTCGCCGTGGCGCGTGACCAGACCGATATTGGTGCGCGGAAGGACGACGGGACGGGCCAGGGCGAAGAAGTCCGGCACCTTGGAGGGAAAGCGATACTGATTGAAAACGTCGCATAAACCGGGCTGGACAAACAGGTCGGCCTGGGAAAGAAGCTCGGCAAGACGGGCGCGGTCGGGGACGAATCCGATGGTGCGGGTGTGCTCGGCGGCCCAGCGGCGAAAAAGCGGGTCCACCTCGATGTGGTCGCGTCCCATGCGCAGGAGGGTGGCGGGCCAGCCCTCGCGGTTCAGCAGGGCGACGGCAAGGTAGAGGCTGCGGACCTCGCGGAAATTGGCCTGGTGCACGTTGCCGTGATACGCCAGCACGGTGTGACCCGGCTTGATCCCCAGTTCCTGCCGCAGCGCCGGGTCGATCGGTCGGGGATGAAATTTGCGCTCGTCGGTGGAGGGCCAGGTCAGTTCAACCGGCTTGTCGCTGGGAATAATCTCGCGAAGGGCGTCGATGATAACCGTCAGCCCATCGGCCGACGCGAGAAATTTCTTCCAGTGCAGCGGATGGGACAAATGGCTGGGAAAGCCGTCCAGTTTTTGTCCGTTGGCGTACTCGTCGAGCGATGCGCCAAGCTGCGAGCGCGCGATGAGGTCTTCGTTGTCCTCCATGTGGATAATGGTGGCGAAGGTGCGTCCATTCCGCAGGCGCTCGCAGAAGCGGCGATTGATCTCGCGCGGGGTCCAGAAATGCGCCACGTCGATCGCCCCGCCGTCGTCGAATCCAATCTCGCCGGTCAGGATCTGCTCGAAGGTGGCGGTTTGATAGGGGATGGATCCCAAGAGTTCGGCCTGGGTTGGAGTCGCGGGGACGGCGGCGATGCAGTCGCATCCCAGCGCGGTCAGTTGGCGGGCGATGCCGTCGACGTGGTTGGCGCTGTTGCACGCGAAATTCTGGTAGAGGACAAACAGGACGTTCACGGGCGGATTCCTCCGACGCCGACGCGATAATCGGTCGAGTCGCGGTCGAAATTTCGGCTGTAATAGGCGTCGCCCTGGTCGATGACGGATTCCCAGCGGTCCAGAAGCAGGATGCGGTCGGTGAAGTCGTATTTGAGTCCGCGGCTGCGGGACTCGTAATGGACCAGGCGCGCCGAGGCGACGCAGAGATTGCGCCAGCCGCGGCTTCGAAGCCGCAGGCAGAAATCCAGATCGTCGTAATGGCGCTGAAATCGCTCGCACAGGCCGCCGACGAGCATGAATTTTCGCCGGCTGACCATGGCGGCGGCGGCGGTGACGGCGGTGACTTCGCGGGTGCAGGCGAGGGAGCCCATATATCCGTCGCTGTCGGCGGGGAACCCGCGCATGACGTGGTCGGCGGTTCCGCGGGGGCCGAGGATGATGCCGGCATGCTGCACGGTTCCATCGGCATAAGTCAGAAGAGCGCCGGCCATTCCCACGTCATCCTCCTGTGCATAGAGCAGGAGGTGCTGAAGCCAATCCGCCTGGATGATTTCGGTGTCGTTATTCAGAAGCATCAGATAGTCGCCGGCGGCCTGCGCGGCAAGGGTGTTGATGAACTGGGCGAAATGGAACTCGCCGGGCAGCGGGACCTTCCTGATGGGAAACGTATCGAGGATCTTCATCGCCCGCGGCTCGCTGGTATCGTTATCGCCAACCAGCACCTCGAAGTTGGGATAACTGGTGAGATGATAGAGGGTCTTGAGGCATCGGCCGATGAGTTCCGGATGGTCGCGCGTGGGGATGAGGATGGAGATTTTGGGATAGTCGGGTTGGGGTTTGGGAACGATCTGCACGCGGTGGGGGCGGCCATTGCGGCGCGCCGCGGCGGCGATGCCGAGGCGATCCAGATGTGCCTGCACGGCCTGTTCCTGGAGGCGTTCGACGCCGTCCTTGGCGGAAGAGTCTGCGGCGACGCTGCCAGGAATCGCCCGCCAGTGGTAGAGAATCCGGGACACGTGCTCGATGCGGCAGTTGCGTTCGGAAAGCCGCAGGGCAAGGTCGAAATCCTGGACGCCGTCAAACCGGCTGTCGCATCCGCCGACCTGCTGTAGGAGGCTGCGTCGGGCGACCAGGAGATGCCCCAGATACATCACGCCCCGCAAATAGGCCGGAGACCAATCGGGCTTGAAAAACGGTTCCGAGCGATTCTGCTCGGCGTCGATCTTGTCCTGGTCGCTATAGAGAACGTCACAATCGGGCTTGCGATTGATGGCGGCGACGATCTGATACAGAGCATCGGGCGAAAGCTCGTCGTCGTGGTCGAGCAAGGCGATCCACTCGCCGGCGGCCATGGCGATTGCGTCATTGGTGGCGGCGGAAATGTTTCCGTTCCGCTCGCGAACGCGCAGTTTGACGCGCTTGTCCTTGGCCAGTTCCTGAAGGAATTGCGTGAGCCTGAGATCTTCCGAAGCGTCGTCGACGATGCACAGTTCCCAATTGCCGTAGATTTGCCGCCGGACCGATTCCACGGCCTTGGACAGCAGACTCACCTCGGTCTTGTAGACGGGCAGGACGACGGAAATAAGCGGCTGAAGCGTAAAGTTGGCGCATTCCCTGGCGTATTGGGCGGACTGGCGATTGAGGCGACGCTCCTCCATTTCGACGTATTGCCGGTAACTGATGGCGGAACGGCGGCGCAAGTTGGGGAAATAGCTCGTTCGCCAAATCGACCGGCTAATCGGAATCCAGCGTTTATCGGCAAGAACTTCGAGCAATACGTGGTTGAAACCGCAACGGACGGTGCATTGCACGGCAAACCCGATCATCGCGTTGGGGAGTTGGCCGCCGTGGGCGCTGTTCACGTCCTGTCGTTCGCTGCCGTAGAAGCCGGAATGAACGTGGCCGTTGACGACGGCGCGGACGGCGGTGATGGGCGCGGATGACGTGGAAAAGCACCAACCCTGGATGACGGTGCTCTGGTTGGGCATGGCCCATTCGCCGGGCGTCTCGATGCAGAATTTGACGCGGTCTTTGGCGATCCTGGTCCAGAGGCAGGAGCAGCGGATCCGGCCGTGGATCACGTCCTCGCCGACGGCTTCGATCCCAGTGCGCAGGGAAGCGAATTTGACGAGGCCGGTTTCGACGCGATTTTTCAAGCTCCAGAGGTTCCGCTGCGCGAGGTCGGCGGCGCGGTGAAGGCGCGAAGCTCGGCTGACGCGGGGAACCCGCCCGGCCGGTGGAAAAGCCTCGTCGCCCATGGGAGCGCCGGCCAACTGGGCTTTCAAGGCGCGCTTCGCCGAAGCGCCCGAACAGACCCGGCGGACCAATTGCTGGATCAACGGATCGTAACGCTCGACCCAGTATCGATAATGCGATCCGGCGGCGATCGTGCGCTGAAGATGCTCTTCGAGGAGCAAAAACAGCAGGTGGGTCCGTGGGTCCTGGCGCGAGGCTCCCTCGGCGGGCCAGAACGGAATCCGCCATTCGGTGTAGAATTCGATGCGTAACACGTCCATCCCCAGCATGCCGGTCTTGCACGCCAGGTCGAAATCAACGAGAAACGGCTGGCCTTCGCTGAGGAGGATGTTGCGGGGCAGGAAGTCTCGCGAGGTCCATACCGGCGCGTGCCACATCGGGGGCTGGCAGGTGAAAATCTGCTGGCGAAAGTTCGCCTTTTGCTGCTTGGTCAGGCGGGAGCCATCGATGGCGCTCAGGATGCGTTTCTCATCGACCGTGGGGTCGGCGGGGCCGAGGGAATTGGAATAAATCTCCTGAAAGATTTTGGCGACGAGTTTTTCGGCGGCGGGGCGCGTCAGGAGGTTGCGGCGGATGGCGTCGTCAAGGCGCATGCCTTCGAGCACGAATTGTTCCACGATGAACCAGTTGCGATCGTCCTGCGTGGAACTGAGGACTTGGGGCACCTGCACGGAGGTGAGGGCGCGGTAAGCCTTTTGCGTGGCGAGGATCGCCTGGGTGTCGTAGGGTCCGGCGAGGGGCAATCGCTTGACGCAGCAGAGCGGCTTGTTGAAGCGTTTGACGATGAACCGCATGCCGCGCGACTCGGCGTTGCGATCGCCGGCATGGACCGACATCGCCAAATCCCGCCCATCGGGCAGTTGCCATGCGCCTCGCAACACTTCGATAATGCCCAGACGGTTCACGGTTTCACCAGCATCATTGCATAGGACGGGCAGAACCAATGGCCAATTCCGTTGTCGGCAAGCTGCCTGTATGCGGAACGGATGGCATCCTGATCCTTGATCGGCTCTCCCTGGTCGCCGTGATGTTCGGTCCAATCCATCTCCCATTGGAGAAGGAACTGGTTGACGTCATCGAGGGGCACGAGGTGGCGGGGAAGCTTGTAATCGGGAAAGCATCCGTAGACGGCCTGGACGCGCAGGCCGGCCTCCTCGACCAATCGCGTGAGCTGCGCCAATCCCCAGGTCTTGGTCGGGGTGCGATCGCCGCCGGCGGCGCGAATAACCGTCTCCGCCTCCTCCTCGCTGCGAAAGCTGAAAAAGGGCAACCGGGTGTGATCGTCCCGGGCGCCCATCAGGTATTTCAATCCGACGTTGTTCTCAATGCCGACGTAAATCAGGCCGCCGCTCTTGAGGGCGCGGGCGGCACGGCCCAGGGCGGCGAGCTGGCACTGGCGAATCGTCTGTCCAACCCCCCTGCCGGTGCCCACCCATTCGAGCGCACCGTTGAACAACGCAATGTCAAACGTGTCCGGGCGAAACGGAAACGTCAGCACGTTCCCCTTGGCCAGGACGATGTCGGCGCCTTCCTGCCCGGCAATGCACCGTAACACCCGCAACCGTTCGAGGGTCAGGTCCAGCGCAACCACCCGGCATCCCCCAAGAGCCATCGGAATGCTCAGTTGGCCCCATCCCGATCCGACGTCCAGGCAACAACTGCCGGCGTGAAAATCCAGAAGTTCCATCGGCATGGCGCGGCTGGGATCGGTGACGATGCGATACAACCAGGAATTCTGCTGCTCGTAAAGGTCCTTCAAAACCTGCCGCCAGGGCTCTGAGGCCAGACGCGACAACAACGCTTTGGTCTGCTCGGCGGGAATGTCGGAGTAGGCGCCGGCGCTTTGGCTATCGACAACGATTCCTTCCTTGGTGGTGGTCAGGGAATCAAGATGGCCGGGATCGACGAACCAAAGTTCGGAGGAATCGGCGGATGTTTCCATTCGATTGGCTATCATTCGCTCGCCCCCGCCGCGTCGCAATACGTGCACCGAGGTTGCCGTTGATCGTGCGTTGAGGCCGATTTACCTAAAATCAATGACCGGATGCATGTTAGTGCTCGGGCCGCCGACCGGCAAGGAGACCGATGGACGCTTGCCGGTTGGCAATTAGCAAGATGTACACTTCTGCGGAAGGTTTTTATGATGTATGCTCGTGACTTCCGTGACCCAAAGATTGGCCGAAGAATCGGGTGGATCGCGGTCCCCGTTGGGTCTGATCGCCGGGGAAGGCATTTTCCCGCTGCTGGTGGCGCGCGGAGCGCGTGCGGCGGGCAGGAAAGTGGTCGCGGCGGCGTTCGGAGGCAGCGCGTGGCCCGAACTGCGCGGAGAAGTCGATGTGTTCAAATGGGTTGGCGTCGTTCGCGTCGGACAATGGATTCGAGTCCTCCGGGGGCAAGGATGTGACGAGGCGATCCTGGTCGGACGTGTCGCCAAGGAAAAAATCTACGGCCGGTGGCGGTTCTTCCAGTATATTCCCGACCTCAGGACCGCCGGAATCTGGTTCCGAATCCTCCACTGGGACAAACGCGATCAGGCGGTCCTGGGCGCGATCGACCGGGAACTGGCTTCAGAAGGAATTCGATTGATCGACCAAACCACCTATTGCACGGAACACCTGGCGAGTTGCGGCGTCATGACCCACTCCCCGCCCACCGACAAGCAATGGGACGACATCCGCTTCGGATGGGACATTTGCCAGACCATCAGCCGGCTCGACATCGGACAATCCATCGCCGTCGTGGACAAGAACGTCATCGCGGTCGAGGCGGTCGAGGGAACGAACGCCATGATCGACCGAGCGGGAAAACTCTGCAAAGTCGGGGGATGGACGCTGATCAAGGTCTCCAACGCGCATCAGGACATGCGTCTGGACGTCCCCACGGTCGGCACGACGACGATCGAGAAACTCCACGCCAACCGCGCCGCGGCCCTGGTTCTGGAGCCGGGCAAAACCATCATGCTGGAAAAAGCCAAGGTCCTGGAACTGGCCGAACGATACAAAATCGCCATCGTCGGCTATTCGCCGCAGGCCAAGCCGTAATCATTTCCCGGCGCACCCGGGTGCGTTAATGTGGCATCTGTATCCGGCAATGTCCCCAGCTCCGCGGCACGCATCGGGAACACGAGGCATGTGGCACAGCGACGACCAATTCTGGAAGACGTACGGCCCGTGGATGTTTAGCGAAAAGCGCTGGGCCAACACGCCCGCAGAGGTGGATTCCATCCTCAAGCTGCTCCTGCCGGCGCCGCGGGGG
>Ga0187867_10000946_pt1 | contig 25411 bp, 17 predicted proteins | sample June2016WEW_13_1_FD_132976 | JGI IMG/M metagenome (GOLD analysis project Ga0187867, IMG submission 132976) | Peatland microbial communities from SPRUCE experiment site at the Marcell Experimental Forest, Minnesota, USA - June2016WEW_13_10 | ecosystem: Environmental > Terrestrial > Soil >... | reverse complement strand
TTGGGGTCGAGAGAGCGCCTGCCGTCAGCGGTCACACTGCGAAACCAGCCGCCGTGCTGACGATCGACCAACCAGGTGTCAATGAAGTCCCACGTGCGCAGCGACGCCCGCAGGTACACCGGGTCGCCGCTGATCTGGAAGGCATTTATGAACCCGACGGCCGCTTCGGCCTGTGGCCACCATTCCTTGCTTCGGTCCGTTATCCCGGAGGGCCCCGCCTTGTTGAACAAGGCGCCATCTGCGTCGACGCCCTCGGCGAGCGTCGTCCGCGCGATCTCTACCGCCATCGTCCGGCTGCGAGCGATCAAGGCGGGCTCTCCCAGCGCGTTGGCGGCCTCGCAGAACAGCCACGCAAACTCGATGTCGTGGCCGAACGACCTGTCCTGCGACCGGGTTGTCCAGTCGGGATCGAGGAACAGCCGCAGATGATGCGTCCCGGAATCGTAGATGTGCGCGAGCATCACCTCGGCGAGATCGCGCAGGTCCCGGCGCAGCACCGGGTCGGGCCAGACTCGCAGGAGGTTGGTGTACGCCTCGAGAAGGTGCAGATGGACATTCTGGGATTTGAGGGCCTCGGCGCCCAGAAGCGAACGACTCAGGTCGGTCTCGAGGTGCCAATCGCGCGTGAACTCCTCGTAGTAACCGCCATGCGTGTGGTCGCGAGCTCGCATCTCGATCATGCGGTACAGCTCGATGGCCTTCTCCAGGGCGGCCGGCTCCCCCGTGGCCCGGTAAAGCTCGCTCAAGCCCAAGACTCCAAAGGCCTGGATGTATATCTCCTTGCGCGCGTCGAACGGCGCCCCGTTGGCCGCCACCGACCAGTACAGCCCGCCGTTCGTCCGGTCCCAGAAGTGATTCATCAGGTCGTCGTACGCCAGGCGCGCCATGGCCAAGTACTGCGGATCGCGGTAGCGCTCGTAGGCCGCGGCAAAGGTCCAGAGAATCCGCGTGGTCGCGACGGCTCCGTGCGGCGCCTCCCTCTGGACAACCAGGTCAGCGCTGACCTCCCCGAAGAACCCGCCGTGGGCGGGGTCCGGGGTGTACGTCATCCAGAACGGCAGGATGTTTCCACGCAACTCGGCCTCGATCCGTGTCGAATAGGCTTCCAGAGCCGCGCCGCCGAGCGGCGCCGGGCTGCTGGCCGACACCATGGACGCGGGGGCGAATGCCAGGGCGGGGATGGAAAGATGCAGCAACATTCGCTGGAACAGGCCCGGCGGGCGCATCATCGATCGGGTCCCTGCGGCAGTATAGGTCGGCATCTGACGGCAACCGCCGGCCCGCGACTGGGCGTGGGGGCCGAACCCGCGCAGATGTTCACCCGAGGGAAAGCCTCCTGAATACGGATGCCGGACTTCGGTGGGCACTCCCACCAGCGCAACGTCCCTTTCGTAGCTGCTGCCATCATCTGCAGCATAGTGCCGCAGCGTCCCGAGGTGAACAAGTTTTTGGTCAACATAATGGCAAGAAGCTCCCTGGATCCTTTGACAACACTGCCTGCGGGCCATCGCCCAATGCGGTCGGAAACTGAAAACTGGACCCCAAAACGTACCTTCGGCCCCCAACCCACGCTGGAGACCCTAGAGAATGGTGCGAGTGCCGGGAGTCGAAACCGCTTCGGGCGTTATTCACAATTCGTTGCGGTTTTAGGCAAGAACATGAGATTCTAAGTCTTGCGTTGGTGAGCCATTCGGCACCGCGCGGCAAGAACCGGCACAAAGCGGCACGGGCGTAGACAATAATCGGGCAATAATCTTACCAATGATTTCGCCGTTGCCAGCACCTGGGCCACCGCGACATCCCAGAAAGCCAGCGCGCACTACGTCGGGAAGAAGAAACGCGTGGAGGTGAACCTGTCGCCCCGCGCGGGGAAGCTCAAGGTGGTGGAGTAGGCCTGTCGGCTACCGAACTCTCAAGCGGGACGGTCATTTGGGACGCGAACCCTGACCATCCAAGCGTCTTGGCTACTGATGGAAGGCGCCAATAGCCTCGACCGAATGAGCGTGCAATGCCCCAGGGCGTTTTGGATTTGACCAGCATGACCCTGCGGATTGGTGTCTTTTTTTCTGCGATGAAGGGTACATTCGTTCAGCGAGCCTGATTTGTGAGATGATTCGATGCACTTGGGCCTTCAGATCGGGGCGAATCTGATTCTAGCTGATACGGATGTTTTCCAACAGTGGTGGCATCATCGGAACGCAGTCGGACTTCCGATTGGGGTGCTCACCCTGATCCTTTTCCTCATTCGGCGAATGACAAGGGGCGCGGCCCCGAATAGCGCGAGCACGTCCTCAGGTAGGTCAGGAACGCCGTCCGCATGGCGCTTAATCAGCCTAGTTTCTATACTTTGCGTCGTGGGCCTTATTTCCTTAGTGGTGAAGACAACCAGCCCTGGCGCGAGACAAGCTGGGATGAATCATTTGGCTGAAAGGCCCGAGGGCGCGCCCGCGAATCCGGGACAACCTCGGGGACAGTCCGCTCCTGTATCAGCTGCAAACACAACCGCGGGTTTCAAGGGGATTTCGAGCGATCAGGCTGGATCGATGACAAGAGGCGAAGACCGTCGGGCCGTTACATTGCCGGCGGGCGCCGCATCGGAAGACCTCCAGGATCCAAAGGGCCTTTCCATCGGGGCGGGCTCGCCTCCCGCGTCGCGGCCGGCCCATTTTTCGATCGGCTCCTCGCGTGCGGAGGTGATCGCTGTCCAGGGGAAACCTGATTCACAGAGCGATCGAATGTTGGTCTATGGGCTCTCGAGGGTGCTACTGGACGAAGCCGGCAACGTGAGGGCATGGGCCAATACTTCCAATAATCTTATCGTCAAGTAAGTCTGTGAGCTCATTTCGTGGGGTTGTGGGTCAGTGTCCGAGTGGCCGACTCCCCATCCAAAACGTGTGGAAGCGGCGCTGTCTTAGAGCTCCAATTCGGCGACCAACTTCAAGAGCCGAAGTAGCGTCTCGTTCCTCGGCGGTCATTTGATGCTGGATAAGTTCGTCAGCGTCCACCCGACTACTGATACAGAGTGGTGCGAGTGCCGGGAGTCGAACCCGGATCGACGGCTTCGGAGGCCGCTACACTATCCATTGTGCTACACCCGCAAAGTAAGCTTCTAGGAGCGGATGAAACCGTCCGGCGGGCGGGGCGTCAAGCCGTCGCGAGAAATCCGTTGATCCGCCGGATGACCCGCTCGCGGCCGAGCACCCGGATCATCCCGTAGAAGCTCGGTCCGACTGCGGTGCCGGACACGGCGAGGCGCGCCGGATGGATATAGTCGCCGGTTCCCACGCCGTGCTGCGCCGAGAGCCCGACGACAAACGCCTCGAGCGCCGCGTCGCTCGAGTAGTCGGCCGACGGCAGCGCGCCGAGGAACTCGCCAAGGCGCGCCTTCGGGTCCCCCTTTGAGAACACCTTCTCCTTCGCCTTGGGATCCACCGCGTACTCCTCGCTGAAAAAATAACCTATGAAGCCGGGCAGGTCCTCGATCGCGCGCACCTTTGGCTGGCAGAGGGCGATCACCTCGCGCAGGTACGCCTCGTCGGGCTGGCCGCCCGCGAAGAAGCCGCGCCCCTGCAGAAAGTCCCGCGCGAGAGAGAAGCATCGTTCGGGTGCCAACTCGTGCAGGTACACCATGTTCAGGTGCGCGAGCTTCTTTTCGTCGAACCGAGCGTTGCTCTGGTTGACGCCCGGCAGGTCGAAGAGCCTCACGATCTCCTCCAGGGGAAGCTTCTCCCGGTCGTCCTTCGGCGACCAGCCGAGGAGGCTCAGGAAATTGACGAGGGCCTCGGGCAGAAATGCCCGCTTCCGGTACTCCTCGACGAGCGCGCCCTGGTCGCGCTTCGACATCTTGCCGGGGCCGTTCTGCTTGAGGATGAGCGGCAGATGCGCGTAAACCGGGATCGGCGCCCCGAACGCCTTGAGGAGCTCCGTGTGCTTGCTCGTGTTCGAAAGGTGGTCCTCGCCCCTGATGACATGGCTGACCCGCATCGCGATGTCGTCGACGACGTTGACGAAATGGAAGACCGGCTTGCCGTCCGACCTGAAGATGACGAAGTCCTTCTCCTCCGTCCGCGCCACCCTGCCCCGGACGGCGTCCTCGATGACCTGCGGCTCGCCCGAGATCCTGAAGAACACCGCGCCGTCCTTCTCGTAGGTCCTGCCCGCGGCCTTCAGGCGGCCGAGGTACTCGGCGTAGACCGGCGCCCGCTCGCTCTGGAGGTACGGTCCGAAGGCGCCCCCGACATGGGGCCCCTCGTCCCAGTTGAGGCCCAGCCAGCGCAGGCTGTCGTAGATCAGGTTGAGGAACTCGTCGCTGTTTCGCGACTGGTCCGTGTCCTCCACGCGCAGGATGAACACGCCGCCCGTGTGGCGCGCGTAGAGCCAGTTAAAAAGGGCGGTCCTAGCGCTCCCGATGTGGAAGAAGCCCGTCGGACTGGGCGCAAATCGGACTCGGACCTGTGTCATGGGGCGGGGCGTGGATTGCTGCTTGTGATTCGGGCGGGGGACCAGCAAGAACCAACGCGTGTCCGCTGTCAAAGCCTCACCCGTCGACCCCCTCTCCCTTGCCGCCCAGCTCGAAGGCGCCGGCGCCAGGGCCGGCTTCACAATCGAGGCGTTCGGCGACTCCGGCGGCGTTCCCCTTCTCGCCCTCACCAAGCGCACCCCGGGGCCGAGGCCGCGGATCTACCTCTCGGCGGGAATCCACGGGGACGAGCCCGCCCCTCCCCTCGCGCTCCTGTCGCTCATCGAGTCCGGCGAATTCGACGCGCGGGCCGTCTGGTTCATATGCCCGATGCTCAACCCCCACGGCCTCGCAAGGGCGACCCGCGAGAACGCGTCCGGCACGGACCTGAACCGCGACTACCGCCACCTCGCCTCCCATGAGGTCCGCGCCCACGTCGGATGGCTTGAGAGCCAGCCGAATTTCGACCTGGCCGTGTGCGTCCACGAGGACTGGGAGTCGACCGGGTTCTACCTCTACGAGCTCAATCCGGACGGGCGCCCGAGCCTCGCGGAACCGATGATCGCCGCCGTGTCCGGCATCTGCCCCATCGACCCGAGCCCGCTTATCGAGGGGCGCGAGGCCAGGGGGGGGATCATCCGGCCGCTCCTTAATCCGCTCGAACGCGAGAAGTGGCCGGAGTCGATCTATCTCCAGGTGCACCACACGAGGCTCTCCTACACGATCGAGACACCCTCGTCCCTGCCCCTGGCCACGCGGGTCGCCGCGCTGCGCGCGGCCCTGGGGGCCGCGATTGCGATCGCCTGCTCGGGCCCGGGCTTGCCGACCTGAGAAACGGCTCGGGGCCTCACCGCCTATGTCCGGCCGGGGCTCCGGGTGAAAATGACTCCCGCGAGCAGCCCCGACGTCGCCCATCCCGCCGCCGCCAGCCAGAACGCGGTCGACGCGCACGCGGGCCGGTAGCGGACGACCAGCCGGTAGTCGCCCGCGGAGGGAACAGCGACGCCCTGAAAGGCGTGGTTAACGCGCTCCACCGCGACCGGTTTCCCGTTGAGCTCCGCGTGCGGGTAGCCAGGCCAATTCACCTCCGACAGGACGAGAATCCCGGGCCCCGGGGCGCGGAAGCTCAGCGAGGTTTCGTTCTCGGTCAGGCTATACGCGCGGGCGGGGACGACCGCCCTTTCCGCAAGTTCGCCGCTCATGCCCGACAGCTGCGGCGACCTCGCCAAGTCGAGCGCCTGGACCGCGGCAAACGGGCGTCCATCCCCCTGGGCAACGAGAGCCATGAGCTCGGACGCCGTCCGGTAGCTCGCGACCCGGTCGGTGAAGAACGCGCGCGGCCACGCCGTCGGGCTCTCCGAGACCTCGAGGTCGCCGGTGAACGCGCGACGCAGCGACGCCTTCGCCTCGGGCTCGGTGCCCGGGATGTCGAAGTAGTAGCGGACGTTCAGAAGGTCCAGGATCCGCTGGCACCGCGCGACGTCGGCCGGTGACAGGTAGATCCGCCAGTCCCACATCCGCTCCAGGGGCGAGGCCTTGACGAGCTCCCTGAGCTCCGGGCTCGACACGGCGTCGGGGCCGCAGATCTCCTCGATGCCGTACTCGCCGCTCCAGCCGGGCATGAGGTTCCCCCGGAAGCCGATGCTGCGGGCGGGATCCCCGCGCCCAGCGTCGTTCTCGAAGGCAACCGCCGCCGAGCCCGCATGAAAGTCGGCGCGCCGGCCGGGATGGACCGCGTACCGTTCAAAATGTACGGACTGCGGCTGCAGGCCCTGCCTCCAAAGCAGCGCGGCGAGGCAGAGCGCGATGCCCAGCGCGCCGGCCGGCGTGAGGCGGCCCTGCGCCAGCGACCGGCGCGAAAGCGCGGCCAGGCCGGCGAGCGCCAGGACGAGCGAGCTAAGGTAGACCCAGACAAAGGGGGGCACCGGAAGCGACTGGCCCGGGCGCACGACGGAGAAGGCCTCTCCCGTCTCCACGGGCCTGTGGGCGGCCTGGCCGAAGGCGACGTACTGAAAGACCAGGAAGAGGAGCAGGAGCGAGGCGATCGCGACATCGGCCCTGCCCTCCGGCTTTCCCAGGCGGTCGAGGGCCGTCGCGAATCCGATGCCGGCGAGGACGGACCAGAGGATGATCAGGGCGCAGGAGAAGCAGTTGTCGACGTGGGCCACGTTCGCGAGGAACGGGACGCTTTCGATCCACGACGGGGGGACCAGCCCGAAGGCCAGGGCCAGGGGAAGGAGGCTGGCCGCGGCCAGCGCCGCGCCGGCCCTGTTCCCGAGTTGGCTCCTGAATGTCGCGAGAAAGTACAGGACACCGGCGAGGATGAGGAAGTTGGCCGCCGGGTCGAAGACCCGCGTACCGCGGGTCAGCGGGCGGTACAGGGCCTCATCAAAGGCGCCTATCAGCATCGAGGGCTGGATCTGGTAGGCGCTCGGGGCGCCGTATCCCGTGTACCCGTGGCCCAGGGCGTCAAGGAAGACGAGCCACACCGGACTGGTGATCAGTGCCAGCAGGACCGTTCCGACGGCGACTCCCGCAAGCCTGCCGAGTGACAGGCGCCAATCGTCCTCCGTGGCCAGCAGGACGACCAGGCCGGAGAGGTTCATGGTCGCAAGCAGCATGTACGCCTCCTTGACCGTGCCACTTGAAAGCAAAGCGGCATTCGCGCCCACGAATGCGGCCGTCCAGACGGCGATGCGCTGAAGGCCGCGTTGCCTGCCCAGTTTGAGCCAGCAAAAAAGGACCCAGGGAGCGTAGCAGAAGCTGAAGATCGCCGGATGGTTGATGCGGTAGACAAATAGCCCCACGAAGGGGGCTCCCAGGCCAACCAGCGCCGCGGCAGGCAACCGGCCGGTCAGCTGGAGGACCATCAGGCCGAGGCAGACGCCGAGGAGCCATTTTGCGGCGACATACTTCAGGTCCCAGGCCCAGGCGCCGCCGCCCGCGGCGATCACAAGGAGGTTCAGCGGGTCGCCCACCATCGCCTGGCCCTGGCCGATCAGGGGAACGCCGCAGCTGTTGAAGCGGTTCCAGTAGGGCGTCTCCGCCCGCGCGAGCGCCCGACCCTCGGTCTGCACATAGGGAACGTGCTGCCACAGGATGGCTCCAATGTCCGAACCCACCGCATCCGTGACCCGGCCATCGCCGCCCCCAGGGAGCGTCGGGTGAGTGTCATAGAGGAGCGTCATGTACTGCATCTCGGGCGAAACAAAGCTCCCGCCGAGGAACAGGACCGGGTACGAGCTCGCCGCGGCCGAAGCCGCGGCGACGCAGGCCACGGCAAGCCCGGGCCGCTGGCTGAGCCAGGCGAAAGTCCGCGAGGCGCCAAGCCGGAGTCCCGGAAGGAACTGGAGGGCGAGGAGGACCGCAAGGATGCAGGCGAACGGCCGAAACGAGAGGCGAGCGAGCTCCCTCGCCGTCGCCCCGAGGGGCGCTGACGGCAGGTCGACCACGAGCGGCTCCCTGAACTTGACGAGCAACTGCGGGTCGTTCCCTCCGGGCGCGACGTCCACCCTCAGCCGGCCGCGCTCAAGGCTGAGCGACCTTATCTGGTTGAGCGGCTCGAAGTCGCCCAACGGGATCTCCCGGAGAAGCTGGTCCTGGGCATCGACTATGCCCGCGTCGCGAATCAGGACCCGCCCGTCGTTGTCAATAGGGTCGAACCGGAGCTCGGAGTAGGTCCCGATCGGGACGTAAAGGCGGTAGGTCCTAGGATCGTCGCCGGGGGTGATGGGTAGAATCGATGAGTCGGCCTCCAGGTATCCCCGCCCGCCGTTCCAGTAGAGCTGGACGTGACCGCCGGCCGAGGAGGCCATCGTGACCCGCAACGCAAAGACGTGGGCGTCCGGCGCAACCTGCCTCGAATTCGAGAGGCGGGGCACCGCCGCGAGCAGCCCGAAGAGCGCAGCGGCTAGAAGGGTGCCTGCCGACACAAACTTCATGGAAGGATGGGCGCCTCGGCCTTCGCCAGCGCCAGCCCGTGGCGCTCGCAGAATCCGCGCATGTCGTCGGGCAGCGGCGCCTCGAAGACGCACCGCTCTGCGTCGACGTCGATCTCAATCCTGGCGCAGTGGAGCGCCTGGCGCGCCAATAGGAGGCGCTCCTCGAGCTCCGGCGTCCATCCGCCGTCGATGAACTCGAGGTAGAGCCGGGCGTCCGGACCGTAGATCTTGTCGCCCACGACGGGGTGGCCCAGCCATTGGGCGTGGGCCCGGATCTGGTGCTTGCGGCCCGTCTCGGTCGTCACCCTGGCGACGGTGAAGCCCCCCGAGTGCGAGAGGGCCTCGAACCGGGTGACGGCCGGCTGGCCGTCCTCGCGGACGGCCGACTTGATGAAGATCTGGCTCGCCGTGTCGTCGCCCAGGGGCTGGTCGACCGTGTGCGCGCCGTCGAACTCGCCTGTCAGGATCGCTAAGTACGTCTTTCCCACCCGGCGCTCCTGCATCGCCGTCTGCAGGCTGGCCGCCAGGAGCGGGTTCTTCGCCAGCACGACAACCCCGCTCGTCTCCCGGTCGAGCCTGAAGACGAGGTGGATCGTGCCTAGCCCCGAGTGCTCGCGCGCGGCCCCCACCAGGCTCGACCAGGGGCCGTGCTTCGACGGGTGGCACACGACGTCGCCCGGCTTGTTCACGACGAGCAGCCCGTCGTCGTCGCGGATGATCCAAGACCGCAGCTCCCCGGGCTCGATTATCCTGGCGGGGCCCTGGGCGAGGCGCCTCGGCCACGCCGACGCCCTGGGCCCGCGTTGCCCGGGCTCGCTCACGGCTTCAGCCTGCTCAGGCGCCACCTCGCCATGACGCGCGCCGTCATCCTCGCCGCCAGAGGCTTGGGCAGCTTCGTCACGATGGCCGCGGCGATCTTGTTCGTCCATCCGCTAACAACCATGGACTTTCCGGCCGCCAGGGCCCGCAGGGAGGCCATGACCACCCGCTCGGGCGTCTCCGTGAACGCGTCCGGCACGGTGCCTTCGTTGAGCCCCGCCCGCCGGAAGAACTCGGTCGATGTCGGCCCGGGGCAGACGACGAGCGCACGGACCCCGGTCCCGCGGAGCTCCTCGTTGAGCGCGAGGCTCCAGTGGAGCACGAAGGCCTTGGCCGCAGCGTACGTGCCGAGGTAGGCGGTGGGCTGGAACGCGGCCGTCGAGGCCACGCTGATGATCGCGCCCCCGCGCGACCGGATGGCCGGCAGGAGCCCGCCCGTCAGGTGGACCACGGCGCGCACGTCCACGTCCACCATCTCGAGCTGGCGCTCGACCCCGGACTCCTCGAACCGACCGTAGACCCCGAATCCGCTGTTGTTGAAGAGGAGGATCCGGCCGGCCGGCGCCTGATTTGTCAAAAAATCCTGAATCTTCCGGAGCGCCTCCTCCACCTCCTCCCGCCTCGAGAGGTCGCACGGGACATGGCGCAGGTTAAGCTTCAGTCCGCTTATGACCGGCTCGCGGCGAGAGAGGTTGCAAAACGCGAGATCCGGCCGCATCTTTCCGCATAGCTCAATGAACGATTTTCCAATCCCGGAAGATCCGCCAGTGACGATCGCCGTGGAGAAGTCTATTAGAGCGGCACCGGGATTCGGCATTGGGAGGGGTGCTTCAATTTTCCGCAGTCGGACCATCGTGCGACCGCGTGCAGCCAAACAAGCATCAAACCAACAACCATGAACAGACAAAACAATCCGGAATTGATCGTCTCGGGCATTCACCTCGAACTCACGCCGTCGCTAAAAACGTTTGTTCAGGAGAAATCTGACCGACTTTTCCGGCATGAGGAACGCATCCTCCGTCTGCGCGTGGAACTGGAGTACGACCCGAAGGAGGACGTCGGCGCGCGGTTCAAGGCGAAGGGCCACCTCACCATCAACGGCCCCGCGATGAACGCCTGCGTCGAGTCCGACGAGTGCCACAAGGCCGTGTCGCTCCTGGCGGACAAGCTTGACCGGATGCTCAACCGGCGCGCGCAGCTTTACCGCGTGAGGCGCCACCAGCTCCACGCGGTCGAGCTCGGCGCCCCCCTGCCCAAGACGATCTAGGCCGGGGCCGCCCCTACCACTTGACCTCGTCGGTCAGGCCGAGCTTCTCGACCAGCCCGGCGGGAGGGCCGTCGAAGCGCGCAAGGGGCACGTTGCCCACGTATCCGATGTCCCTCATCCCCTCCGGCGTCGTGTAGAAGCCGCCCGCGACCAGGTTCCTGAACCGCCTGAAGAAGTCGGCCGCGGGCTTCAGGCCGGGCCTGCCCGGATCGTCCCGGGAGATGTCCTCGCAGAGCGACGCACGCTGGACCTCGGCCGCCTCCGCGAACACGGCCCCGTAGCGCCGCATCGACTCGGCGTCGAGCCACTCGAGGCCCTCTAGGATCTTCTTTCCGTCCGTGACGTTGTCCGGGTACGGGGCGCTGACGAACTCGTCGATGAAGTCGGTCACGCCGACGGCCGAAGCGCTTGGCGAGCTCCCGTCGGCGGGTATCACGACGTCGCACAGGGCCGCGACCTGGCGCCGCTGCGCCGCGCTGAAGGTGAGCGGCCAGAGGTCGCCGGGCTTGTATGCCTTGAGGAGGTCGGGGTCCATGCCGTAGCCCTCGGCCGGCCTGCCGGCGGCGCCCGCCGGCGCCCCGGCGGCCGGCGTGCCGAAGGCGGGCCTTGCGGCGAACACCGCCCCGGCGCTGGCCGTGAGCAACCACTTTATCGCGACACGCCGGTCTATGCGAATGGGGTCCGGGGTATCCATGCTTAGGCCTCCTATATGTTGCCCTTGCGCATCTCGTCTAGGATGCGGTCCGCCGTGCGCCACGCCAGGGCCATGATCGTGAGCGTCGGGTTCTTGTCCGCGTTCGACGCGAACACGCCGCCGTCGGCGACGAAGAGGTTCGCGACGTCCCAGGTCTGCGACCAGGGGTTCGTGACCGAGTTCGACGGGGAGTTTCCCATGATCGTCCCGCCGACCTCGTGGATGATGGCGCCGCCGGCGTGAATCGCCCGCCGGCCGTCCGGGTCCGGGGCCTTCGCGTTCGTGCCGCCCATCGCCTCGATCCAGTCGGCGAACGTCCGCTGCATGTGGGCGGCCTGCCTGATCTCGTGCTCCGACCACTTCCAGTGGAACCGCAGCACCGGGATCCCCCACCTGTCGACGACCGTGGGGTCGATCTCGCAGAACGAGTCGCGGTTGGGGATCATCTCGCCGCGGCCCGTGAAGGACACGTAGGAGCCGTAGTAGCGGCGCGCGTCCTCCTTGAGCCGGAGGCCGAAGCTCGTCCGGCCCCCCGCGTCGGGCAGGTAGGGCCCCTCGGCGCCGGGCATCATCTTGCCCGTCCCGAACTCGACGTGGTAGCCGCGCGCGAATCCGAGCTTCCCCTGCTTCTGCTCCCTGTAGAGCCACCAGGGCACGTAGACGTGGCCGCCGCCCGCCCCGTCCTCGTTGTGCGCGGGGAGGCTCTCGAGGAGCGGCACCTGCCCGCCCCACTCCGCGCCGACCGTGTCCATGATGTACCTGCCCACGAGGCCGCTTGAGTTCGCGAGGCCGTCCGGGAAGCTGCGGGACTTCGAATTGAGAAGCAGCCTGACCGTCTCGCAGGCGCCCGCCGCCAGGACGACGGCGCGCGCCGAGGCGCGGTGCTCGAGGCCCGTCGCCTTGTCGACGTAGGTGACCCCGGACGCCCTGCCCCGCGGGTCCAGGCGGACCTCGCGGGCCATCGCGTTTGCGAGGATGTCGAGGTTGCCCGTCGCCAGGGCCGGGGGGATGTGAACGGTTGTCGACTGGTAGTTGGCGCGGATCGAGCACCCGCGGCCGCACGGTGTGGCCCAGAAGCAGGCCGCCCTGCCCTGCATGTCCTCGGACAGGATGCGCTGGGCCCTCGCGTTGCCCGGGTGGAGCCTTTGCGGGATCGCGCGGTGGTCGAGCATGCGGGTGAGGACCGCCCTGTGGATCGGGATGACGGGGATGCCCAGCCTGCGCCCCCGCTGGCGGGCGAGGAGCTCGCCGATCCTGGCCCTCGGGGGCGGCAGCAGGACGCCCTCCGGCGAGTCGGGCGTGTTCTCGAGTCCGCTGTTGGTGCCGAAGACGCCGATGAGCATCTCGACCTTGTCGTAATAAGGCGCGACGTCCTCGTACGATATCGGCCAGTCGAATCCGAGCCCGTCCCGGCTGCGCGGCTTGAAGTCGTAGGGGCCGTTCCGCAGCGCGATCCGCCCCCAGTGGTTCGTGCGGCCCCCGAGCATCCTCGCGCGCCACCACGTGAACTGGCGGCCCTGCTCGGCCGACGCGTTCGTGTAGGGCTCGCCGGGCACGGTCCAGCCCCCGCCGACCGTCGCGTCGTGGAAGCCGAAGTACTTGTCGGGCGTACCCGCGCCGCGCAGGGGCGCCGAGTAGTTCGTCTGGAACATGGGAGTCTCCGACACGGGGTCGTACCGGCGCCCCGCCTCAATCATCAGCACCCGCGCCCCCTCCATCGCGAGCGTGTAGGCCGCCTGGCCGCCGGCGGCGCCGGAACCGACCACGATCACGTCGTACTTGTCCGCAACGGTTGACGGGGAAACTGACGCCATGGGATCTGCGATAAGGCACGAAAAGAGAGCCGTTCTCGGCCCCGATGTCCAACGGGAACGCAGGTGGCCGCGCGACGCGGCTTGCCTCCGCCCGGGAAGCATGATGAGTCGCCGCGGTGCGCCTCATCCGAGAACTTGCAGCGCTTCTGGCAGCGCCCGCCGCGTTCGCGCAGGTCGCGACCCTTGACCCGGTGACCGTGAGCGCCACGCGGGCGCCCGAGGCCCTCTCGCGGGTGCCGTTCACGGTCCAGGTCATCCCGGCCGACGCGTTCAGCTCCGGGGCCTACCTGACCGTGGACGACGCGCTCCGGGAGGCCGCGGACTTCAGCCTCTTCCGCCGGAACGACAGCCTGACGGCCAACCCGACCTCCCAGGGCGTGTCGCTGCGGGGCCTCGGGCCCAGCGGGGCCAGCCGCTCGCTCGTGCTCCTGGACGGGGTTCCGCTCAACGACCCCTTCGGCGGCTGGGTGCCTTGGAGCCTCCTCGCCGAGGACTCGATCGCCCGCGCCGAGATCGTCCCCGGGGGGGGCGCGACGGCGTGGGGCAACGCCTCCCTCGCGGGCGTCATCCAGCTCTTCACGGGCCAGCCTCCTCCGGGTTCCGGATCCGCGCTCGTGCGCTGGGGCGACTTCGACACGCGCAGCGCCGAGTTCGCGCAGGCGGTCTCCCTGGGGCCGGGAGTCCTCGAGCTCCGGGCCATGGACTTCGCCACCACCGGGACCACCCTGGTCGCCCCCGAGGACCGCGGGCCGGTGGACATCGACGCGGCCAGCCGCCACGAATCGGTCTCGGCGCGCTGGCGGGGCCCGGTCGGCGCGGGAGTGTCCGCCACGCTCACGCTGCGCAGCTTCGACGAGTGGCGGGACAACGGCACCCCGTACCAGCAGAACCGCACCCGTCTCGATTTCGGGTCGGTCGCGCTGTCGGGCGCGGCCTCCGCCGGCGAGACGTGGACCGCGACCGCCTACCTCCAGGGCCAGTCGTCCTCGCAGACGTTCAGCTCGGTGAACGCGGCCCGCACCGCTGAGACCCCGGCCAGCGACCAGTTCGCAGTCCCGGTGACCGCCGAGGGCCTCGCCGGATCGTCCACCTGGACCGCAGCCTCGGGGGCGGCGACAACCGTCGGCGTCGACGTAAGGGACATCCGCGGCGAGACGCGCGAGGACTTCTCGTATTCGAACGGCGCCTATTCCGAGCAGCGCGTCGCCGGCGGGCGCCAGACGTTCGCCGGGCTCTTCGCCGAGCGAAGCCAGCCGCTCGGGGCCTCGATGACCGCCCTGGTTGGTCTCCGCCTCGACAGGTGGGAGGACAGCGACGGGCACATGAGGGACACGAGCCTCGCGACGGGCGCGCTCCTTCTCGGGAACCTCTATCCCACCCGCGCCGGCACCGAGTTCAGCCCGAGCGCGGGACTCACCTGGAAGGCGTCGGACTCGCTGGAGCTCCACGTCGCCGGGCAGCGGGCGTTCCGACAGCCGACGCTGAACGAGCTCTACAGGCCGTTTCGCGTCGGCTCGACGATCACCCTGGCCAATCCGGCCCTCTCTACCGAGCATGCCGAGAGCGGCGAGGTCGGCGCGACCTGGAACCGGGGCCGGCTGCGGGTCGCGGCGGAGGGCTTCGCGGCGCGCCTCGACGATCCCGTGGACAACGTCACGCTGGTCCAGGGGCCCGGGACCTTCCCCGGGTTCGGCACCCTGCCGGCGGGCGGCGTCGGCCAGCAGAGGCTCAACCTGGGCCGCATCGACACGAGGGGCGGCCAGCTCGACGCCACCTGGAGGCAGACCGACGCCTGGAGCCTCGACGTGTCTGTCCTCGGGGAGGACGCCACGGTCGCCTCCGCGCCGGTGGCCCCCGCTCTAGCCGGCCTCTCGATTCCCGAGGTGCCGCGCTGGAACGCGTCGGCGGGGCTTACCTGGCACCCGGAGAGGCGGCTGCACCTGGCGGCGCGCGTCCGCAGGACGGGCTCCCAGTTCGACGACGACCAGAACCGCCTGCCTCTCGCCCCCGCCACGGTCCTCGACGCCTCGCTGCACTTCAGCCTGACAAGAAACGCCGAGGCCTTTGTGAGCGCCGAGAACCTGGGAAACTCCCGCGTAGAGACGGCGCACAGCGCGGCAGGGGTCTTCAACGTGGCGCCGCCGCGCACCGCGGGCGCCGGCGCCCGGATCGACTGGTGAGCGGGCTGCCGCCGATGGCCCCCGCCCCGCCTCCCCGCTGAGACGGGGGCGTCCAATCAAAGATTGCCCGTAACGGCCCGGGCAGCGATGCTTTCAGGCGTGACCGCACCGGAGAGGCCCGACCCTGACGCGCTGCTCGCGTCGCTCAAGCGCGACGAGGCGCGCGCCAGCCGGGGGCTCCTGAAGGTCTTCTTCGGCATGTGCCCCGGCGTCGGCAAGACCTACGCCATGCTCCGCGCCGCCCAGCAGGAGCTCGCCGACCGTGTCGACCTCGTCGTCGGGGTGGTCGAGACGCACGGGCGCCCCGAGACGGAGGCCCTGCTCGCAGGGCTGCCCGTCATCCCCCGCAAGGTGATAGCCTACAAGAACATCGATCTCACGGAGATGGACCTGGAGGCCATTCTGGCGCGCAAGCCCAGGCTCGTCCTCGTGGACGAGTTCGCGCACACGAACGCCCCGGGCTCGCGCCATCCGAAGCGCTTTCAGGACGTCATCGAGCTTCTCGACGCAGGCATCCACGTGTACACGACGCTCAACGTCCAGCACATCGAGAGCCGGGCGGACGCCGTGCGCCAGATAACGGGGGCGACCGTCCGCGAGACGGTGCCCGACTCGGTCTTCGGGCTCGCCGACCAGATCGAGCTTGTCGACATCACGCCCGAGGCGCTGCGCGAGCGCCTGAAGGAGGGCAAGGTGTACATGGAGGGCCGGGCCGCGGCCGCGGCGGAGAACTTCTTCAAGGACACCCACCTCACGGCCCTGCGCGAGCTCGCCCTGCGGTTCGTGGCCGAGCAGGTCGACAAGCGCCTGCGGGAGCTGCGCTCCGCGAGCGCGTTCAAGACGGTCTGGCGCTCCGGCGAGCGGCTGCTCGTCGCCGTCGGCCCCAGCCCGTCCTCGACCCAGCTCGTGCGCTGGACGCGGCGGATGGCGGCGTCCCAGGGCGCCTCATGGATGGCGGTCAGCGTCGAGCCGTCGCACCCCCTCGAGAAGGACGCCCAGCGCCGCCTCGAGCAGAACCTCTCGCTCGCGCGGGAGCTGGGCGCCGAGATCGTCGTGACACACGACAACGACGTCCCCAACGCCCTGGTGCGCGTCGCCCTCCAGAACAACGCGACGCAGATCGTCGTCGGCAAGTCCCTCAGGCCCCGGTGGCTCGACGCGCTGCGCGGGGGCAACCTCGTCGACAGGCTCCTGCGCATCGGCGGGGCGATCGACATCTACGTCGTCCCCGCGGAGCGCGCCGGCGGGCAGCCGACGCCCTGGATCGAGTGGCACGCCATCGAGCCCTCTCCCGCCCGCGAGTACGGGGAGGTGTTCGCCGCTATCGCGGCCATCACGATCGTGGGCTGGCTCGTGGTGCGCCAGGCCGGCTACCCCGCCGTGGGGCTCCTGTACCTGCTCGCGGTGATCGGCCTCAGCCTGCGCGTCGGCCGCGGCCCCATTTTCGTCGCCGGCGTCGTTAGCGCGTTTGTCTGGGACTTCCTGTTCATCCCCCCGGTCTTCACGTTTGTCATCGGGCAGCTGCACGACCGCCTGATGTTCGGCACCTACTTTGTCGTCGCCCTGATCACCGGCCATCTCGCCTCGCGCATCCGAACCCAGGAGCGCAACGAGCGCATGCGCGAGGACCGCGCGACGGCGCTCTTCCACCTCACCCAGGCGATAAGCTCGGCGCGGACCATGGACGACGCCGTATTCGCGGCGCTGCGCCAGGCCGACGCCTACTTCGGCGCCAAGACGGCCCTCCTACTGGACGACGGCAACGGCTCCGCGCTGATGCCCCACTTCGCCGGGTCCTTCACGGTGACGGACAAGGAGCGCGGCGTGGCCGACTGGGCCTGGCGAAACCGCAAGAAGGCCGGGCGCTTCACAGACACCCTGCCCTCCGCGGAGGGCTTCCACGTGCCCCTCCTGCGCGAGGACACGGCCGTCGGCGTCCTGATCCTGCGCCTGCCGCCGGAGGCGATCCTCACCCTCACCCAGCGCGACCTGGCGGAGAGCTTCGCCACCCAGCTTGCGCAGCTGGTCGAGCGCGAGCAGCTGCGCGCCGCCGGGGAGCGCGAGAAGCTCCTCGCCGAGTCCGAGAAGCTCCACCGCACCCTCCTCGACGGCGTCTCGCACGAGCTGAAGACGCCGCTCTCGGTCCTGAGCGCGGCGGTGGAAAACCTCGCGACCGCCGACGAGGTCACACGCGCCAGCCTCGCCGCCGAGATCCGCACGGCCTCGCGCCGGCTCAACCGCCTCGTGAACAACCTCCTCGACCAGACCCGCCTCGAATCCGGCGCGCTCAGGCCCCGGCTAGACTGGTGCGACGGGCACGACCTGGTAAACGCCGCGATCGAGGGCGTCGGCGACTCGCTTGAGGGCCACCCCTTCGAGACCGACATCCCGAAGGACCTGCCCCTCTTCCGCGCCGATGCCGCCCTGATGGAGCAGGTGATCGCGAACCTGCTCCTAAACTCCGCGCTGCACACGCCCCCCGGGACCCCCATCTTCCTCGCCGCCGGCGTCGACAACGCAAAGGCACAGGTGTTCATCACGGTCGCCGACCAGGGGCCCGGCCTGCCGGCGGCGATGCGCGAGCGCCTCTTCCAGAAGTTCCAGCGCGGCGACGCGGCGAAGGCGGGAGGCCTGGGGCTCGGGCTCTCCATCATCCGGGGATTCGTGACCGCCCAGGGCGGCGAGGTCGTCGCCGGCGAGAATCCCGGCGGCGGCGCCGTGCTGACCGTCTACCTGCCCTACAAGCCGCACGGCGACGTGCCCGAGGAATGAGCGCGCCGTCCCCAAGCCAGACTGTTCTCGTGGTCGACGACGAGGTGCAGATCCGGCGCCTGCTCCGGATCACGCTCGAGGCCGCGGGCTACTCGGTCGCCGAGGCCGAGACCGGCCGGCTCGGCCTCGAGGAGGCCGCGCGGCGCCAGCCCGACGCCATCGTCCTCGACCTCGGCCTGCCCGACCTCGGCGGCCTCGAGGTGCTGCGCCTGCTGCGCGAATGGTCGCGCGCGCCCGTCCTCGTGCTGACGGTGCTCGCCGGGGAGGCCGACAAGGTTGCCGCCCTGGACGGAGGCGCGGACGACTACCTCACCAAGCCCTTCGGCGCCGCCGAGCTGACTGCAAGGCTGCGCGCGATCCTCAGGCGCGCGCCCGGCGAGAACGAGCCCTCCGTGGTCGGGTTCGGCGACATCGAGATCGACCTGGCCGCGCGGGTCGTCCGCCGCGCCGGGGCCGAGGTCCGGCTGACGGCGAAGGAGTACGCCATGCTCCGCCTCCTTGTCCAGCACCGCGGCAAGGTGGTGACCCACGGACAGATGCTGCGCGAGCTCTGGGGCCCCAAGGCGGAGGGCTACACGCACTACCTGCGCGTGCACATGACCCACATCCGCCAGAAGCTCGAGGCCGAGCCGCACAGGCCCCGGCACCTCAAGACCGAGTCGGGAATCGGCTACAGGCTGGTCGCGGACTGAGCGGCCCCGGGGCGGCCGGCACCGCTCCCCTCAGGATGCACGTTGCCCTGGCCCCGGCCCGGCGCGATCCTCCGTCCCGTCGCGCGCGGGCCCGGCCCGCGCCCCATTCAACCCGATGCCCCCACCCGACCCGGCCGGCGGCCTTCCCGGCGAACCTGTTCCGGCGGATCTCGCCGAGGCCGGGGCCTATCCTACGGCGGCCGACGGCTTCGACCACGGCCTGGTGGTGCTCGCCATGGGGCGACCCTACTGGCTCGTCCCCGCCGGCGCCGGCTTCCGCCTGCTCGTGGAGCAGGAGGCGCTCGGGGCCGTCCGCGGGGAGCTCGCCTGCTACGACCGCGAAAGCGTCGGCTGGCCGCCGCCGCGGCCCGCGGCGGGGCCCGCGCGAAGGGTCGAGCTCGCGACGCCGCTGCTTTGGGCGCTCGTCGTCATGGCGGTCTTCTACTGCCAGGGCCTGTGGCCCGAGCGCCTGGAGGCCGCAGGCGCCCTCGACTCGCAGCGCGTGTTCGACGGCGGCGAGTGGTGGAGGCTCGCCACCGCGCTCTTTCTGCACGCCGACCTCGGGCACCTCGTCTCCAACGTCCTGAGCGGCGTTTTCACCTTCTGCGCTGTCCTGACGACCATCGGGGTGCGGCGCGGGTGGCTCCTCGTGGCTCTCGCCTCGGTCACCGGAAACCTGGCCGTCGCCGCCCTTAACTACCCGGGCCCCTACCGGTCGCTGGGCGCCTCGACGGCCATATTCGCCGGCCTCGGGCTCCTTGCGGGCCGCGCGGTGCGCGCCGTCCCGTGGGACGGCCGCCCGCAGCGCTGGCGAGGCGTTTTCGCGCCCCTCGCGGCGGGCCTCGCGCTCCTCGGGCTGTTCGGCGCAGGAGGGATCCACATCGACGTCGGAGCGCACGCCACCGGATTCGCGGCCGGCCTCCTTTGGGGCTTCGGCGCCGCGCGCCTCGCCGGGGCGCCCGCAGGGGCGGGACGCCCGTGAGGCCGGGGCCCGAATGGTGGCGCCGGCCACACGTTTCGCCCCGCCGCGGGGCCAATCGGCCCCAAAGTTGTTTCCGACCCGGCTGGGCCCGGGCAGGTTCGCCCGCATGAATCTCGACCGGGCAGAAGCCCTGCGGGTCTCCTGGATCCTGCGGGTCGGCGTGGCGATGGAGTTCCTCGGCCACGGCGCGCTGGGCTTCCTGCGTCCGGGCGTATGGGTCCCCTACTTCTCCCTGTTCGGGATCCAGGGCGGTGACGCGGCCCGCCTGATGCCGCTCGTCGGCTCCTTCGACATCGCCCTGGCGCTGGTCGCTCTTTTCTGCCCGGCCCCGGGCGCGGTGCTGTACATGGCGTTCTGGGGCCTCGGGACCGCGCTGCTTCGCCCGCTCGCCGGGGAGAGCGCCTGGGAGGCTGTGGAGCGCGCGGGCAACTTCGGGGCGGCCCTGGCGCTCTTCCTCATGGCCGGCCGGGCCGGCGCCGCCTCGTGGTTCCGCTTCGGGGGCTTTGGCGCGCTGGATTCCAGGGCTCGCCTGAGGGTCCACTGGGTCCTCCGCGTGACGACGGCCGCGCTCCTCCTCGGCCACGGCGCGCTGGGCCTGCTTGAGAGGAAGGCCCTTCTCGGCACCCACTACGCGGCCGTCGGGCTCCCGGGCGCGCAGGTCGAGCCGTTCATCGGGGCATTCGAGTGCGCGCTGGCCCTGGCGGTCCTGCTGCGGCCGGGCCCGGGCCTCCTGGTCTCCGTGGCGGCGTGGAAGCTCGCCACCGAGGCCCTGTCACCCATGGCGGGCTCCCCCGTCTGGGTGTTCGTGGAGCACGGCGGCAGCTACGCGGCGCCGCTCGCCCTGGCCCTGATGGTGCGCACCCGCGTCGAGGCGGCCTCCCGTTCCCCGGGCCTCGCGGCAGCCGGGGACGCGCCGGGGCGGGCCGACGGCGCGCCTACTGCCGGCTCCTGACGAGTTCCAGCATCCGAAGCGCCGAGGGATCGCCCGGGCGCAGCTGAAGCACCCTCTCGTACTCCGCGATCGCCTCGTCCCGCCGCCCGGCCTGAAGGAGCGCGGCCCCGCGGGCGAAGTGCGCCTGCGCGAAATCGGGCATCATCCGGATCGCGGCCTCGATGCGCTCCATCCCCTCGCGGGCCCGCCCCGTCCGGCAGAGGATCATCCCGAGGTTGTTGCTTGCCTCGGCCATGCCGGGGTCGATCCGAAGGGCTTCCTCGTAGTGCTGGATCGCCTCGGGGACGCGCCCCTCCTGGGCCAGGGCGTTTGCCAGGTAGAAGTGGGCGGCCGAATAGTCCGGCTTCAGGCGCAGCGCCTCCTCGTACTGGGCGACCGCGTCGCCGAGGCGCCCCGGCATCTGCGACCAGACAAGCCCCAGGTTGGTGTGCGTCTCGGGGATGTCCGGCTTCAGGCGCAGCGCCGCCTCGTACTGGGCTGCCGCGTCACCGAGGCGCCCGGGCACCTTCGACCAGGCGAGGCCCAGGTTGTTGTGCGCCATCCAGGAGCCGGGATTGCGCGCCAGGGTCGCCAGGTAGAGCGTCTCGTTGTCGTGGAACATCGCGCAGTGGCTCCACGTGAGGGCGCCGAGCGCCAAGGCGAGGGCCGCCGCCATCGACAGGCCCAGCCAGCGCAGCCGCGGGCCCGCCATCCGCAGTCCCGCCGCAAGGGCCGCGGCGCCGAGCGCGATCGGGCCGAGGTCGGGCAGGTACTGCCAGTGGTCCCACACCCATGAATAGCGCTCCCCGTAGAGGTTCACGAAGCCCAGCGCCGGGAAGAGCGAGCCGGCGAAGAAGAGGAACGCGGCGAGGGGGCCGCGGGAGCGCCGCCGCATCGCCCAGAGGGCCGCCGCGGCCCCGACCGCCGCAACGGGGAAGAGCCACTGGCTCCAGGCCGCCGCGTCCACCGTCCAGCGCGGGTAGATGAAGTTCAGGCCGAACGGCCACGCGAGGCTACCGGCGTAGAACCAGAGCGCACGGCCGGCGACCAGGGCGCGTTCGACCGCCGGAACCGTGAAGTCCTCGCCCTGGGCGCCGACGTACGCCCGCTCCACCCAGCTGCTGAACAGGCCCGTGGCCGCGCCCAGCGCGATCCAGGGGAGGAGCGGCACCACGTCGCGCCTCCACCCGAGCCGGCCCCGCTTCCACCAGAAGACGACCAGCAGGGCCGCCGGGAGCGTGGCCGTGACCGTCTTGCACAGAAGCGAGAAGACGAAGAGGGCCAGCGCCGCGCCGTATGCCCCGGGGCTGCGCGCCGCGTCAAATCTCAGGTACGCCAGGGCCGCGCCGAGGTAGAGGGCGAGCGAGAGCGTGTTCTTCTGCTCGGAGATCCAGGCGACTGACTCGACATGAACCGGGTGCAGCGCGAACACGAGGGCCGCCAGCCACCCGGCGCCGGGAAAGGCGCCCTTAGAGGGGCCCCCCGGCCCCGCCGCCTCGTCCGTGAAGAGCCGGCGCAGGACGAGGGCGAAGAGCACCGCCGAGCAGGCGTGCAGGAGCAGCGTGGCGACGTGGTAGCCGAGGGCGTGGTCGCCCCAGAGCCGGTGCTGCACCCAGAACGCGCTGTGGAGGAGCGGGTAGTACTGCTGGGTCGCCCCGGGCTCGGTCCAGATCCGGGCAAGCCCGCGGAGCGAGCGCAGCGCCGGCGCGGTCACGTAGTCGACGTCGTTCCAGATGAATCCGCCCGAGAGCGCGGGCAGGTAGGCAGCGACGGTCGCGCAAACCACCAGCGCCCCGGGCCCGAACCTGGCGAGGATGCTGGACCTGGGACTTGCCGTCTCGGAAGGGACCTCTCTTGCCACCCGAGGACACGACCAAAACTTCGCGGGTTCGGCAACCGACTTTGTCGCTCGGGACGCCGGGTGTCCGCCGTGCCGGAGGGCGGAGGGACGCACCGGGGCCCCGAACAGGATCCCTCAGGGCAGCCGCGCCAGGCTGTAGGCGTGGGGCTTGGGCACGGCGGAGCGGGACCTTCCGATCTGGATGCCCTCGTCGTACGACCCGAGGGTGTCGGCCGCCTGCGCCATCGCCGGGGTCTTCTCGCCGTGCGCCAGCATGTCCCTGCGCACCAACTCGGCCTGGTGGCTTCCCTCGGATCCCCAGAGCACGGGGAACGCCTGGGCGCGCATCGGCGTGCCGTAGCGCGCAAGGTTCACGCCGGCCTCCAGCTCGGGCCTCGTGAAGGCACCGACCACCTCTGCGTCGATCCGCAGCTCGTAGGAACCCTCGGCGAGCCCCGTCACCCGCAGGGTCTCCACGTCCAGCGACTCCAGGTCCGCCTGGGCGTCGCAGGCCAGCTCGACGCCGGCGTCCTGGAAGTTGAGGGGAAGCGGCAGGGAGCGGTCCAGCTGGTCCCACGTCAGCTTGCCCCCGAGTCCGCCCATGTCGCTGACCGCGGTGTTCTCGGAGGCCTCGACCGACCTCGTCTGAGCATTGATGGCGACGCGGGTCACCACGGACGGCGCGTGCCATGCGCGCAGAAGCGCGGCCCCGAGGACGAGGTGGCCCGCCGGGCTCGGGTGCACGCGGTCCGGCAGGAGGGTCCGGGCAAGCCCGGGATTCCCTTGGGCGACCTTCGCGATGGCGGCGTTGAGCGGCCCGCCGAAGTCGACCGTCTGCAGGCGATTTTCCAGCGCGATGGCGGCGACGCTCTCGCCGAGCCTGCGCAGCACCCTGTCGTAGCCGGCGTCGAACTGCGGCGGCCGCGAGATGTCGTCGAACGGGGAAGGCAGGATGAGGTAGAGGCGCACCCCCGGGATCTCGCGCAGCAGCTGGGCGACTATTGAACCATACCCGGCCGCGAAGCGCTCCAGGGTCGATGGCTCAAGCTTGCGGTAGCCTCCGTCGTTCATCCCGAGCATGATGGTGACGACCGTCGGGTGCAGCGAGACGACGTCCCTCTCGAGGCGCGTGGCGATGCCGCCGGCCCCTCCCCCGTCGACCCTGTCGCCGCCGACGCCGGCGTTGTAGAACCTGAGGTCCCATTGGGGAAACCTCGTGCGCACGTACGCCTCGACCAGGCGGCAGTAGCCCCCATCCTGCGTGATGCTGTCCCCGTAGAAGACGATGCGGTCCCCGTCGCGGATGGGGAACTGGCCGGCCTGCGAGGCGCGCAGGGCGCCGACCGGCGCGACCAGAATGGTCAGGCTAATGGCGGTGATGAACTTGAGCTTTGGCATGGCGTGGGGCGGGAGGATGTTGCGGCGCTCTCGGGCTGGGCGGCCGGCCCGGGGTCTGGGCCTCGTTACCGGATGATGCTGTTGGAAACAAGGAGGCAATGCCCGCCGATGGCAACCGGCATGCGTGCCGCACCTACGAGGCGCGCGCCCCGCCCGCCGCGGCCCTTCCCCCCGGCGAACCAGGGACCGACCCAGCCATTGCCCAGCACGATCCGTTGAGCGCCAGGGCGACAAACAGCATGGTCCACTGCAGCCGGCTCCCGGGAGAGGCCGCGACGCCAGGCGCGTGCAGCAGGAGGACGAAGCAGCTTATCATGGCCGCCTCGAGCGTCGCCGCCAGGCGCGGGGCAATCGAAAGGAGGAGGCCGACGCCGGCCGCGATGTGGCCGGCGCCCGTCAGGTAGGCGAAGCCGGTATGGTGGGGGAGCCATGCCGGAACCATGGAGGCCGTTCCCTCGGTGTAGACGAAGTGGGACAGGCCTATGACGGGAAGCGAGGCGGCGTAAAGGAACCGCGCGGCGCGCAGGGACCCGCCGCGCGCGGCGAACGCCAGGCCCGGCCTCCCGTCCCGCCCGGCAAGCGAGGCGAGGACGGCCCACCCGCCGGTCACGAGCAGCATGTTCTCGCAGAAGCCGAGCCACATGCCCTCGTTCGCGGGGTTCGCCGCCACCCGGGGCACCTGCAGCAGCAACAGCCAGCTCAGCACGAATAGGGTCAGGACGAGCGCCGACGGGGCCGCCGCGCGCCTCAGGAGCAGGCCCACGCCGCCCGCGAGCAGGAGGGCGCCCGAGGCGTAGGCGTGAATCTCCCTCAAAGGGATGCCCGCCGGAACCGGCTGCCAGACCATGGCGAAGTCGCCGGTGACGAGCCCGAGGACGCCGAGGCCCGCCATGCCGGCGGCAAAGAGCAGGTGCCCGAGCGTCTTCACGCGGCTAGGCGTTATGCGCCCGGCGGCCGCGCATCAAGGCAAATGGGCCGCGGTCCGTGAAGGGGGCCGGCCCGGAGCGGTGTTATGCATGGCAACCCGACAATCCCATGAACTACTCCAGAATCTCGTCCCTCGGCGCGGCTTCCCTGATGCTCGCGCTCCCGTTGGGCGCCCAGGTGGGCTTCCCCGACTACGTCCCGCTAAAGATCAACCAGACCGTGGATCCGGTCTACCCCCAGGGCGTTGTCGACGCGGGCATAAGGAACGGCGTCGCCTGCGTTGCGGTCTCGATCGACGACACCGGCAGGCTGGTGGACTACCTGGTGACGGCCTACTCCCACCCCCGGTTCGCCGAGAACGCGGTGGCTGCCCTGAGGAAGTGGACGTTCGAGCCGGCGCAGCTGCACGGCTCGCCCCGCAACTGCGAGGCGGACCTCACGTTCCGCTTCGAGGTCGAGGGCGTCGTGGTTGTGTCCCTGACCCCCTTCAGCGCAAACGAGCTGTTCCGCTACATGATAGTCCCGAATTCCGAGGCCTTCGGCGCCGTCTCGCAGCGCCAGCTGGACCGCGCCCCCACGCCCACGAAGGTCGTGAATCCGGTATACCCGATCGAGCTCGCGCGCGACAGCCGGGGCGGGCACGTGTCGGTCGACTTCTACATCGACGAGCAGGGCCATGTCAGGATGCCGTCCGT
>Ga0187867_10000941_pt1 | contig 25516 bp, 24 predicted proteins | sample June2016WEW_13_1_FD_132976 | JGI IMG/M metagenome (GOLD analysis project Ga0187867, IMG submission 132976) | Peatland microbial communities from SPRUCE experiment site at the Marcell Experimental Forest, Minnesota, USA - June2016WEW_13_10 | ecosystem: Environmental > Terrestrial > Soil >... | reverse complement strand
CAATGGCCAGTCGCGCCATCAAATCAGCATCCATATGGGCATCCGGCCATCTCACGTCGAGAGCATCCATCTGTTCAAAAGTAGCGCTTTGATCAACTGTAGCTACAGCAGGCCGCGATGTCCGCTCGCCGCGGACAGCTTCCAGGAAAATGTCACGAGCTGAACTCTTATTCATTGAATGATCTCCATCCACGCTATGATGCTAAGTGCAAGGCAGCTTGCACTCGGAGCAATCCTCTCTCGTACAGGTTTAAAAAACCGGTCCGTTATTCGGCCTGAACCCCGTAGGGGGTTCAAGCCGAAGCCGCAGTCTTCATCCCGTACGAAGGGAGTGTAACTGGATGACCAAGGGTGATACACCGTGCAGGCTTTCCAGGACTTCCAATACCCCTGGTTCCACCCCAATTAGAGATCGGTGAAACCCCCCGTAATTCCAATTGCAAAAAGCTGCAAAACAGTCAGGGACGGGGAGTTTCCCCGAAATCGCTAAACAAAACGCTCAATCCAGCCCCCGCAGCTTCTTTGCAAGTAGGACGGAACTAACAGCATCAACAGCATAGCCGTCTGCTCCAACCTCATCGCAGTACTCCTGCCTGATTGGCGCACCCCCCACCATCACCTTCAAGGAATCTCTGAGCCCCTCGGTCTCAAGGATTTTCAATATCTCAGGTATCACGTGCATGGTGTTGCTCAAAAGTGTTGAAAGTCCGAGCAGATCAGGTTTGTCTTGTTTCACAGCCTCGATGACGTCCGGTGTCGGCACATTGCCGCCCATAAACCGCACAGTAAAGCCCCCACTCTCCAACATGACGCCGACCAATTCCAAACCGATATCATGCACGTCGCCCTGCACCGTAGCGAGCACGACTTTTCCAGCACTTCGCCCGGCCCCCGCTGCGGCCATCCTGGGCTTGAGGATTAGAAGACATCGCTTCAGGGCCTCCGCGGCAAGCATGAGCTCCGGTATCCACATCTGCTTGCATTCATAGGCCGCACCGCAATCCTGTATTCCCTTGACGAGGCCGTTGTCCATGATGTCCTGGGGGTCAAGTCCTTGCTCAAGTGCCTTTTGGACCAGATCCAGGGCCTTTTCTTCATCGCCGGAATACACCAGCTTGCGAATTTCTTCTAATATGTTCATCCACGTTCTCCCTATTTTTTGAATGTTCCATATTTTCTGGCTGCATAGACCATAGTGTCCCGATTAACGAAGGGGGTATTTGGAGTCTCCCAACAGTTGGGGCCAAGAATGCTTCGCAAACCTGCCCCTTCAACCGTTTCAATGCAAATTCTGGCCTCTTCCTCGATTTCGTCCGGAGTACCTTTATCCATGGTGGTTGCATATGGCAAAGGGATGAATCCGTCGGTCGTGGATTTCGTCGCAGCTCCCACGTTGCCGTTGATGCACTTGACGCGAGACAGGCCCGCTTCGTTTGTCTTCACAGCGGTGTCAACACAGAATTTGATGTCCATCGGTCCGAGAAAGTAGCCGTCAGCCTGATTTTGATAGACAAGATCCATGCGGTCCAACCAGGTCCCGCACGGATGCATGAGAATCTTCATGCCTGTATGATAGCGAATCGCCTCAATGAATTTTCGCTCGTAGGGCTGCGTCAATTGCTCGTAATGTTTTCGCGATATGCAGTCTCCAGCGGAGACAGGGTCGTTTACCCATACGCAGTCCGCACCTTCTTCCCATGCAGCGATGACCATCTGGAGCCATCCGTCGTACGCCAGCTCCATGAGCTCCACTGCCCAGTCAGGATCTTTGGCAAGAAGCAGGAACCAGTTCTTGAATCCTGTCAAGCAGGCTGCCGTCCTGGAGGGGCAGCTTCCCCACGTCATGATGGGTACACGCTGCTTGCCCTTGCCCCGCTTGATCAATTCTTCCTTGAGGCGTCTGATCACATAAAGGACTTTGGGCATGGTGCCATCTTTTCGCGGATCGATCTTCCACTTGGCCTTTTTCACGTCCTCCTTCGTTACGATCAGCGGACTTGCGATCTGGGGAACGTCATTTTCCGGATACTTCAAGGGAGAACCTATGGCCTCCTCGACGGGACCCATCATGTCGTAGTCAATGACACAGTCGTACTGAAAACGTTCCTGGGCAAGGATTTGAGCCTTCACGTAGAGATCCGGGTCGTCCCATGCCTGTTTGAAGGTAACCCCGAGGAATTCGAGCGAACTCCAACGTGGATAGAGATGGCAAGGCACCCGGTCCGTTCTTTCTCCGTTAAGTGCAGCCATCATCCTTTCCATGGGGGTCACTTCCTTGGTGTTATCATATAAGTAATACATTCATCGTCCTCCCTTCAAAAAGTATATGCGTTCCGCCATTACACCCTAACCGATATTCTATTGCCCTCAATCTCCCAGGTCACCGCTTTCAGAAATAACGCCCAACCTCCAGAGGAAAAGGACACCCCCCTGCAGGTTGTAATTTTCTTTGATGCCCATTTGGTTAACAACCACCTGGAAATCGTAAGAACGCTCACCAGTCTTACACAGCAGAATGATCTTCTTGTCCCTGGGGATTTCATCTTTTCTTGCCAAAACTTCCGTCACGGAAATATTTTTCCAAATTCCGGGATTTTTCTGGACATAGGGTTCTGCTTCATGATCGAAGCGGGCGTCTATCACAACCCAGTCCTTGTTGTCCTTGTCGTGAAGGATTTTTTGGAGTTCATCCGCATTGATGGTGGCTCCCTTCCCCAAAATAACATTCTCAGCGTAATTTCCGAGGGTATTGACAATGTCCATTGCACCTGAGAACTGCGGCGAATAGGCAATCTCAAGATTCCCGATATCGCTGGCGGTTGGCTTGCTCTCCAAAATCGCCGCCACCGTATTGATGCGGCCTACCAGGCCGTCCCCGGAATCGGCCATGCCCTGGATACCCAATACTGTTCCGGTTTCTTTTTCTACAACCAGATCCAGAAACATAAAATCTTTTACAGGCCAGAAGTGGGCACGCTCGAGCTGAGACACCATGATGTTCACCGCGTCAAACCCTTCCCGGCCGGCCGCGGCGATGTTCAGTCCGGCACAAGCAACGGACTTATCAAAGAATTTTGCTGCAAAGTTGCCCACCGCACCTTTGAACTCGGCCTTTTCACCCGCCAGGTTCGTACCGATGACACGTCCCTGCCGCTGGGCAAGGGAAGGCCATGGGAAATACCCCGGCCTGCCGGTGACCAGATTGGGAATTTCCACACAGTCGCCACCCGCATAGATGAGGGGGTCTGAGGTTTGCATCCGCTTGTTGACTACAATAGCTCCACCAGGCGATACCTCAAGGCCGGCTTCCCTGGCAAGGTCAGAGTTGGGCTCAACTCCTGTGGCCACGATCACCAGATCCGTTTCGATAGTTCCTTTGTCGGTGACGACCCTTTGGACTGAGCCGTTTCCTTCCAGCCGCAACACCTTTGCACCCGTACGTACAATGAGGCCTTTATCTTCGACGTGGCGCCTGAGCGCTGCCGCCATATTGAGGCTCAGATACCCCGGGAGCAGTTGATCGCTCATTTCCACCACGGTGGTTTGGATCCCCCACATCTCCATGAGGGACTGAGCGGTTTCAAGGCCGGTAAACCCTCCGCCTATGATGACTGCTTTTTCCACACCTTCTTTGACAATGCGCTCTTTTACCGCAGCGGCGTTTTTCAGGCTATAGACGTCCAGGACCCCGGGCAGATCGAAACCGGGAACTGTAAAAGGCTTGGGGCGTTTTCCTGTGGCCACGACAAGGTTGTCATAAGGCAGCACTTCCTGTTTGCCATTGGGAAGACTCTGTATGAGAACTTCTTTTTTCTGGCGATCGATCTTGAGTGCCCGGGTATTTCGCAGGAGGGTGACGTCTAAAACATGTGTATAGTATTTTTCGTATCGAAGGGTTTGAAAATTATTTGTGATGAGTCCTTCAGGCTCGCTGATGTCACCGGATAGAAACATCGGAATGCCACCGCAGGAATAAGATACCAGATTTTCCTGGTCCACCATGGTCACCCTTGCGTCAGGCTGCAATCGCTTCAGCCTGGCGGCGGCCTTGGGACCAAGTGAAACAGCTCCAATAATGACAATATTCTTATTCATAGTAGTGAAAACCCCTTAAAGTTTGGTTGTGCGCTAAATTGGAATGCACGTGGGCATTCTCCACTCGTGCCATCCGTATCAAAGGGTCTTTACCAAGACAAAAACTCTTAACCGCACAATTCGTGCCAAGCCTGGCGCAACCCTCACAGTGTGAAGTTGGATACATGAAGTTTATGCCCCGCAACTTGGGAGGTAGATGACTACAGTTGACCCTTACGATCCTAAGCGCCATTTTGAACCACTGTGTTTTATTTTTTTAAGTTAATTCCAGCTATTGCAAGCCATGATCCATTTTGGACATGGTCTGTATCGGACCACCCGACTGTATCGCCAGTATGCCGGCGACTCTTCTCCATTGACCAGGGCAGGTCTCATGTTTGTGTCTTGAGGGGGCCGGCCGGTCCAGCCCTATCGAGCCCTCCGGCCTTTGCCCCGCCCCGAATGCCCCTCCGCTGACTCCTTACGAATGCAAGCGGCGAGATTTAAGTCTCCAATGCGCTTTCGCATCCCGCCTCGGAGCATATCCGAACCAGATCCCCACCGTTTCCGTCATTTCTTCCCGCCTGCCATGAGCACGGCTTGCGGCAGCCGCCGCAGGAGGAGAATGCAAATAGGCGCAAGTAGTCCACCAACTCCGAGGACTCCGAATGACGGCCACCACTGTGTGGCGCTGGTAGGGTTACCAGCGCCGTTGTAAAGCTGGAGGACCGCGCCGAAAACAGCAGGTGAGATGATCGTAATACCAAAACCTACCGCAGACTGAATTCCTAAAGCCAACCCGGTAAACTTTGGATCCATCATCTCTAACAGTCCAGCCTTATAGAGAGCACTATCAGAAATGACCCAAAATCCTATCCAACCGGCTACGATTACGACAAGCCCAAAAGAATACCCGAAAAGGCTTCCCAGAAAAAATTCTCCGACTACACTAAGTCCCCCGCCTACCGCCATTGCGAAGGTCCTGCCCTTTTTGTCGGCCATCCACCCCCAGAGCCAGGAGGCAGGTACTCCCAGGAGTATGATAGCGGCCGTAAGGGTCCCTCCAGTACTGACAGCCTGGGCCGTTGGAACGCCATTAGCAAGCTGAGTGGCGATAAGAAATGGACCGATCCATCCCCAAAAAGCATAAAGCTCCCACATGTGCCCTACGTATCCCGCGGTGATCAGAGAGGGACCCGCATAACCTCCCGCAGGACAGCACTGCGCTGAGGATGGAGCAACCCCGGTTTGAGGTGAAACTTTGCATACCGCAGCTTCCTCCACCGGCTTGTCTTCAACGAAAAGAAGGATCACAAATGCAGCGACAATCGCTGGAAGCGATGTCCACAGGATGCCGGACCTCCATCCATAGGCTACTGAGAGGTGGCTGCCGATAAGATATCCACCCGCATAAGCGGCAACCAGGGCTGAAGTGTAGGCCCCGATAGCGGTTCCCCTCCTGCTCGCGGGAAACCAGCGCGAGAGGAGCATCATCCCGGGGACATATATGGCGCCTGCTGAGAGCCCTACGATCAGCCTCATAATGAGGATACTCAATTTGCCCTGAGAGACCCATATGAACAGGAGAGAGGAGATTCCCGTAAACAAAGTGGCCCAAAAGAGAATCTTTTTCAGGCTAATACGATCGGCCAGCCATCCGGTGGACATGACTATAACGACATAGCCGGCCTGAAACGCTGAAAGGATCATACCCGTATCGGCTGCTGTCAGATGGTATTCTTGCGAAATGAATTTGAGGACCGCTGAAAAGTTGTACCACGGCATGTATCCCAGCGCCATGGAGATAAACATCGCTGCAAGTATGCGATTTTCTTTACTCATGCGTACGTCTCCCGTCCGTGAACTGATGCAGACCCAAGCGCTCCATTCGAATTGTCGACTCCACCGGCAACCGGCCTCACAGTTTCGCGTGAACCTGCCGCTGGCTCGTGTGCCACTCCTTGCCAGTCATCCAGATCATTTCAAGGTGGGCGCATAGCTCTGCACGGCAAAATATCATGCCGGGTCCTCCCATGCTCCGTACAATCACGCATGGCCGTCTCCTCTCGTTGTGTGTGTACAAAAGGGCAACAGGTTGTGTTATAGTTGGATTGTATCTTGTCTTCAGCAAGATATGGGCCACAACGCCAAACTTAACGAGGGAATCAGACCAATCTTGCGTTAAACTGATTCCTTCAATTATTTAACCCGAATAACTTTTCATCTTCTAATTGTAGTCTTTGTCGCGGCAAGATTTCCTCTGTTGTAGTTTAGGGTCTGCCGGGAAGTTCAGTTAAGCGGATGAAAGCTACCTCAAAAACACCCTTTGGAGATGGTGACTCAGGAACCTTGGGAGGTACGGCGTGAATATCCTGGAGAAAATCCGTAAAACGGTCCATGCAGGTGACGAGGGAAAAACTATTAAACTTGTTCAAAATGCTCTGGGAAAGGGGTATGGAGCGTTTGGAATAATGGAAAGCGGTCTTGTCAAGGGCCTGGAGGATTGCGGCGTAGACTACCAAGAACAGCGAATGTGGCTGCCCGAGTTAATGTTGGCGACAGAGGCTGTGAAGAAAGCTTCTGCCATTCTTATTCCCAAAATGGACGCCGGCAGAATGGGGCAAAGTCTTGGGAAGGTAGTGCTCGCCACTGTACAGGGGGACATTCACGATGTCGGCATCGAGCTGGTAGGAATAATGCTCGAAAGCGCGGGTTTTTCAGTGAGATTCCTGGGAGGAAATGTTCCGATTCCCGATCTCATTGCGGCCGTAAAAGAGGAGGAAGCTGACCTGCTCGGGCTGTCAACACTTCTCAGTACTGGTATGTATGTTATGCCTGAGGTCCTGAAAATCCTGAAGGCAGAGGGACTCCGGGATTCACTGAAGGTGATAATCGGCGGAGCAGTGATAAGACAGGAGTTCTGTGACGAAATCGGGGCGGATGGATATGCTCCTGACGCTGTGAGCGCCATTCATCTGGCAAAAGAGAAATGCAGGGAACTGGAACAAAAGCTCAAAAATCTCGTCATACGAGTCGACTCTAAAGGTAAGATCACCTTTCTCAACGAGTTCGCTGAGAATTTGTTTGGGTATAAGAAAGAGGAAGTCCTCGGCAAATGCATTGCGGGCACGCTTTTTCCCATCAGCGATTATTCCAGAGAATATCCGGAGGCCATGCGGGATAATTTGCTCACAGCGCTGAAGCAGGACCCCGTAATGGAGACCGAAGGGATGTGCCGGTCTGGTGAGCGGGTCTGGGTCGCCTGGCGAAATAAACTTATCCTCGATCAAAACAGAAATGTGGCAGGCGTCCAGTTCGTAGGAAATGACGTGACCGAAAGAAAGCGGTCTGAGGAGCGGTTGCGATTTGACGAAGCGCGTTTTGAATCGCTTCTTGAATTGACCCAGATGACCGATGCTTCACAGGAACGTATAAGTCAGTTCGTTCTGGAACACGCGGTAAGTCTAACGAAGAGCAAAGCAGGCTTCGTTGCATTGCTCAGCGAGAACGAAATATTACAGGGTGTTCATTCCTGGTTCAAGAACGACGGCGGGGAGAGCACCTTCGCAGATAGCACTGTCCAGTTGCCCGTGGAGGTGAGAGATCTCCTGGCAGAAGCCATCCGGCTGAAAAAGTCCTTAGTCGTCAACGATTTCAGTGCAGATGGCTCAGGCGAAACGGGCACTCCGAAGGGCCATTTGAGTCTGTCACGATTCATGGTGTTGCCGGCCTGCGACAAGGACCGCGTCGTTACCGTGGCGATGGTAGCGAACAAAGACGAGGCGTACAGCTTCTCCGATATGCGCCAGGTCACCTTACTGATTGATTATATGAGGAAGTTGATTCAGCGTAAGAGGGCCGAAGAGGCAGTGCGCCGTTCAGAGTTCCAGCTACGACAAACCAACCTCTTGCTTCAAAAAGTCGTGGACGGGATTTCAGACTCCTTGATTATGCTGGGCAATGACATGTCCATCAGATTGCTCAACAAAGCCGCGAAGGATTATTATGGCGTGACGGAATCGAACGATATTTTTGGAAGGCCATGCCACGAGGCGTTGCGGGGGAGGGCCAGTCACTGTTCAGACTGTGGATATTGTCCATCCATCGGGGAAGGCAAACTTGCAATCTTTGAGCGCAAAGGTCTATTCGACCCCAGGCAGATAGAGCAGGTGGTCGTCTATCCCGTTCCAGGCGACTCCGACAAGAGCGATTGCTTCATAATGCGGATCAGTGACGTTACCCATCGAAAAATTATGGAAAGACAGCTTATCCAGAACGAAAAACTGGCCTCGCTAGGTCTGCTGGTGTCCGGTATCGCCCACGAAATCAATAACCCAAACAACTTCATCTCTTTCAATCTTCCCATACTGAGGGATTACATAGGGGCGCTGTTGCCAATTGTCGATGCACAGGCAAGCCAAAAACCTGATTTTAAACTGTTTCGAATGCGGTATGCTCGCTTCCGTCAGGACATCTTGAAGCTTCTGGACAACATGGAACATGGATCGAAACGGATAAAGGCGATCGTTGGCGATCTGAAAAAGTTTGTCACGAGAAGGGAGAATCTCGAAGTGAGTTTAACCGATATCAAAGATGTGATCGATAAAGTGCTTCCCATGTGCCAAGAGGAAATCGGCGAAAAGGTCAGGCATTTTGAGATCGACATTCCCGGAGACCTTCCCGCAATCAATAGCGATGCAGGGGCGCTTCAGCAAGTTATCCTCAATCTGCTGATCAATGCGGCGCAAGCTTGTGATAAAAAGTCTTCCCGTGTCCGTGTTAGCGCCAGGATGGAAGATGCCACTGAGCCACGCCTCATCATTGAAGTCTCTGACAATGGCTGTGGGATGGATGAGCAAACCAGGGACAAGATTTTCGACCCCTTCTTTACCACCAAGCCCCCCTCATCGGGAATCGGCCTGGGGTTATACTTGTGCTATAACTTGGTCCGGTCTCTTGGAGGGAAAATCGAAGTGGACAGCGAAGTCGGTCAGGGCAGCTCATTCCGAGTGATTCTGGGAGACATGGCCAGGTGTGGGGATTAGCACGCTTTTCGCTTATGTGTTTTAAGGCCGTATTAATGCGGGGCATCGCACAATAGCGAAAAAACACCAACTCAGCGAGTCCCAAATAACGTTCAATATCTCATCGCGAAAAGCGCAATGAGCCCACAAAAATTCGAAGGTCACTCACATGGGTATCAGTATTCTCGTTGTGGACGATGAGCAGGACTTTTTGGATAGTGTCGAGAGAGCGCTTATAATTTCAGGCCACGATGCTTATCAGCTCGAAAGCGATTCAGGAAAAGCAGCCCGATTGTTTCAAAATGGACAAACCTGGGAAGTTGCTTTGTTGGACGTGAGAATGCCGGGGATGGACGGAATTGAGCTTTTGGAGGTGATAAAATATCATAGCCCCAATACTGAGTGTCTAATGATTACGGCGGTTAACGATGTGAACGTGGTGGTAGAATGCATCAAGAAAGGGGCCTATGACTACCTGGTCAAGCCTATCAACAGAGACGATCTGATGCTAAAAATCGGCCATGCTCTTGAGAGAAGAAGACTGCTCGATGTTCTGGATCTCAGAAACAAGATGACTGCGCCTGACCTGACACAGGTGGAAGCCTTCCGTAATATTGTCACACAATCTTCTAGGATGCTGAGGCTACTCAAAGAAGCGGAACTCCATGCCAGAAGTGATGTGCCTATACTGATCACCGGAGAGAGCGGCACGGGAAAGGAGCTTTTGGCCTATGCCGTCCACCAGGCCAGCAATAGGGCAGGTAGGCCCTTTACGGCAGTCAACATGGCCTCTCTTACGGAAAGCCTGTTTGATGCGGAGTTTTTCGGCCACACCAGAGGCGCCTTTACGGGGGCTGAAAAGGATCGCGCAGGTTACGTGCAACACACCAATGGTGGGACCCTCTTTCTGGACGAGATAGGAGATTTACCGCCGGCACTTCAGGGGAAGATCCTTCGGCTGCTCCAGGAAGGTGAATACATGAAGCTCGGTACGAGCAAAGTGCAGAAAGTGGACGTCCGGTTCGTAGCCGCGACCAACAGGGACATCGACAGGGCTATGCTCAAGGGTGAGTTTCGCAAAGATCTGTACTACCGGCTGAGGGGAGCCTGGCTCCATATCCCGCCGCTCAGAGAGAGGCGTGATGATATTCCGATTCTGATCAGCAGGTTCCTGGGAGAGCTATCATCCTCACTAGCCAAAGGCAGCTTGAAAGCTGACGCCCTCGAAATACTTACGAATTACGATTTTCCAGGCAACGTAAGAGAGCTCAGATCCATTGTCCAAGCTTGCGCCAATCTGACTCAGGGAAAGCCTATATCCCGGGAGTTGCTACCAGCCTTCCTGCAGCCTAAAACAAAGCCGGCACCTTCAGAAAGCTCAGAAGAGGTTCTCAGTCTTGCCGAACTGGAGAAAAGGCATATGATCAAGGTATACAAGCAAACAGGAGGGAACAAGATGCTAACCGCCAAGTTGCTGCGGATAGGCCGCAACACGCTCAAACACAAGCTTGAATCTTACGGTATAAAGTGACTCACTTTTTGCAGTAAATTCGAATGCTATAAATCCCGCAATGGGAAACGCAGTTGTGAAATGAACTTCTTGCCGAAGTCCGGACGGGAGCCCAGATCAAATACCTGTATGATGGACGCCAAATGCTCCATATCTCTTAATATGTCCCGGTTGAGCACGGGAAGGGAAGCTCCGGAAAGTGACGAATTCCCCACAAAGGTGATTTTCCCCGTGTACTCTGGCGGGAGCAGCCCAATGGTTTTCAGGCTTTCAGGATTCAAGTGATAGCCGAAGGAGCCGGCTACAATGATTTGTTCCAGGTCTTCTACACTGCGGCCCGCTTCGCCTAACAGCGCAAGAATCCCCGTTATGGCCGCACCCTTTGCCAACTGAACCTGCCGAATGTCCTGCTGGCTCAGAAAAACGCTGTCCGTCAAATAATAACGGTCCCCTTGCAACCGATCTGTCACGGCTTTTCCGGCCAAGGGGTTGAATGTTCCGCTGGAGGCGATGACCCCGGAGGCGACCAGGGCAGCTACAAGATCCACGAGGCCGCTCCCGCAGATGCCAATCGGCGGCAAACCGCCTATGGTGGTAAATCGAGGCAACATATCGTTGCCCATGACAACGGTATCCACGGCTCCGGGCAAAGCTCTACAGCCGCATGAGATATTCATTCCTTCCAGTGCCGGTCCCATGGCGCAGGATGTGCCGAGCAATCGATCAGGGCCTTCGATCAGCACTATCTCTCCGTTGGTTCCGATGTCAACGAATAAGGTGCACCCGGAGCAGGACCGGTAATCGATTGCCGTAAGGCCGGAGATAATATCCGCGCCGACATAGGCTGCCGCGCCCGGCAAAAAGACAAGCCGCCCTCGACTGGCAATGGGCAGGCCGGAACGTTCTCCTTCGACGACCAGCGACTTCAGAAAAGTGGGGCGAAAAGGGGCTAGAGCCAGGGATAGCGGGTTGACTCCGGCCAGGATGTGCAGCATGGTGGTGTTGCCTGCTGCGGTCATCAGATAGACCTGTTCCCGGCTTCGTTCTTCTCCGAGGACTTCATCCAGCATCGACTCCAATTGTCCGATCAACGCCGACCGCAGAACGCTTATTCCATCCGGATTCTCTCGACAATAATCTATTCGAGTGATCACGTCACCGCCATAGGCCGTCTGAGGATTCAGCGCCGAACTGCCGCCCAGGAATTCTCCATTTTCCAGATTGAACAGATAAAGCGAAAGGCTCGTTGTACCGATGTCCACTGCGGCGCCGAGCATTGGTTTCCGGTCGAAGCGAATGTCCAGGAGTTCGTTTCCAAATTCGATTCCGAATGCCTGGGTCTCATTTCCGTTCCAAATTGCGATTTTGTCAAGAACGCAAGGATCGGGGGTTCGAAAAGGAAGAGTTTCCACGTACGGACCGGGGCCAAGGCCCTTTTTCGGCATAGCGACGCGCTTGACGGGGCTGTTTATGGCAACCACTCGAAGTTCGGGACCGAGTGCGGACTGAAGCTGGGTCCAAGTGTCGTTGATAGTCACATAGACATTCCCGAGCACTTTTGCTCTACATGCCAGGCGAACGTCCGCGCATTGGGCCCCCAGATGCTCGAGTTCCGCATCGTCAGGCGGGCTCAATTCTCCATGGACGTCGACCCTGCATTTGCCGCAAACTCCCCTCCCGTCGCAAGTCGACTCAACTCTCACTCCACTGCGCCGAATGCATGACAGCAGGGTTTCTCCCTGCACAGCTTCGAAAGTTTGTTTGCCATCCCTGAAGAATACTGTAGGCAAAAAGCTTTTCCTTTCACACCACGGTCTGAATAGAAGGACGAATTGCCGGATCAAGACCCAGATGCGCCAGTTCGATCGTGGTAGATGGTGGAATGACTGCGAAGAAATCATCATTCCATGGACCTGAAAGAAAGTGCTTCAGATAGCGGTCGGTCCCCTGGAGAATAAGGAGTTTCAGCTTGAGAGCGGCGGAGATTTCGTTCACATGGGGGATAAGGCTGGACATGTCATAGGCGCCGGTATCGATGAGCCCCAGGAATTTATAATGAGCAAGCATTCTTTTATATATCCGTTCCGTTCGTTCCGGACCGTGACGGGCCAAAAACGCCTGGTACTCCTTCCAGATGTTGGCCTCTCCCTCCAGCCAGCCCTTCGTAACGTAATAGGTGCCTCCTTGCTCATCGCAGCGCACCCTGTTTTCTCTGGACCCCAGGAGCAAAGTTATGCAGTCATCCACTCTGGGAATGACCAGTTGATAGTCTCTGGATTTCAGGCCGAGCACTGCGTTGCCGCAGAAGCCGAATGCCATAAGTACTCTATTCGCGCCGCTGATCTTATCCAATTCTTCCTGCAACCGCCTGCGAAGGGAGTCGGGTACAAGATGCAGTCCGGATTCGACCCATATGAATTCGTGCGGGCAGTTCGTTTCTATGGCTGCCTTTTCAAGCTCATCGCGGATCGTGTTACATGCCAAAATCACCGTTCTCATTCCCAGGGCCTTTCAGCCTGCGAGTTTAACCTGTATCTCAATCCTACGGCCCAGAGTCAGGAGAGCACAGAATTAAGCCTCGTTTCTTTCATGTGCCGCCCCCCGGCCGACCATGGGCTGCGAGGTTCCTTTCGTGCCGCTTGATGCCTCTCTGGTAAATTTTGCAGACCAGCCGTTCGCGGTCGCTCGAAAAGGGTATTTTATTGAGCAGAAACACTTGCGGACTTTTCGAAGGAGGCGGGACCACAATCCCCTCCCGGGTCAACTCTCAGCTCTTCCAACCTGGACCTCCACCTGGCGGCTACCTGAGCAACCGTCTCCTCCAAGTCCGGCGGGAATATCAGGACCACTTTTCCGAGAAGCTCCGCATGTACCGGGGAATGGAATTCTCCGATAGAGAAATTTCCCATCACCATGTTCAATAGATAGGTTTTCCCGGCATCCTTCAGGAAGCCTTTTCCTCTTACCACCCCTTTGGGCAGTTCGTTAAGGAACTCCCGGAACTCTGCTATCCCGTCTCCGCGCCACGAGTAAGCGGAACTCATCAGATTGTCGGGGGGAGTAACCTCGCGGAACGGATCGGAGAGGATAAGGGAAAGTACTTCGTCCAACTCTTTGGAAGAGAGCGGTTTGCCGGCGGTTTGCCCTGACGCATCGCAGATGCCGCCGGCATCGCCCATTTTTCTCAGGATCGAATCGAAGGGGATATTGCAGAAAACCGACTCCATAAACTGCGGGGAGGGATGATGGCCCCGCACTACCTGCTTGATTCGCTCGATTTTTTCACGGCTTGCCACGTCGACCTTGTTTATGACGAACAATGACGAAGAGGCGATCTGTTTTTCTACCGAAACAAATGCGCCGTATGCTTCCTCAAAATATTCGAAATCCAGGATGCATATCTGCTCCAGAAGGCGGAAACGGTTATTTAAAAAGGGCAGCATAAAGTCAGACTTGAGATCGCCCGGGTTGGCAACCCCGGTGGGTTCCATAATGAGCACGTCAGGCTTGACTTCGCTTGCAATCTTGTTAAGCGCCGTTATAAAGTCCCTTTTCACACAGATGCAGAAAATCGATCCCCTGTTGATCTCGAGAATATCAAAATCTTCTCCCTGCAGCACAGGTCCGTCGATTCCGATTTCTCCAAATTCGTTCATCAGGACTACAACCCTGTATCCCCCGGGGATCGATTTGAGCAGCCCATTGAGGAGCGTGGTCTTGCCGCTCCCAAGGAAACCGCTTATCATGATGACATCTGTTTGAGCGCCCATGTTTTTTTCACCCCAATCGCGATCCATGGCGAATACGGATCGCCCCCGTTTTTGCGTCCGCCTTCCAGGATTAACTCTCTCTGGTCTTCATACCTGCTCCAGCTTTCTTGAGATTTTCTTCCAGCTTGTCGAACTGAAAGCCCTTATCCCGCATGGACCTGAGCTTTTCCGCCACTTCGGGAGTGGGGGCCCGTTTGATCATTTCGTCTATCAGTTCCTCGTACTGAGGAATACGGCTTGGAAAAACAAGGTCTCCCTCAATGCAAATTGTGGGCAGGACCTTACCCTTCATCTCGACAAACTTGGCTATTCCCGCCTTGGTCTTGATGGACCATTCAAGATACTCTATCATTTCCTGCACATCGGCGGGCAATGCAGCAATTGATTCCATCATGTAGCCGCATGCGGCACATTGAACACTGTCCAAGGTAAGCACATCGATCCGGATTTTTTTAACATCCATCCGAAAGTCTCCTTCCCGGTTATTTAGATGCCTCCGGATAGGACGCATAGTTTTCGCCAAACCAGTCCATTGCCTCCGCCACCTGCTCCATGTTCTCCACCGGAACGTCGTAGGGCAGGTCGCAGCCCGGCGCCAGTACGTACCCGTGCGTTCCACCTGTGGCAAGACTGACTATAACATCCTCCCGGGGAGAAATCAGCCCGAGACTGAGGGCCAGAGTAAGTTTGAGGTTGCCGGCAAATCCCAACCCGTACTTTCGAGCCAGGTCCCTCACGTAACTCAGATTGAGTTGTTCGTCAATCGCGAACGCATTTGTCCCGATTTGGCAAACGTCCTCCAGGACCTTGGTGCAATCACCGCAGATGAGGAATACCGAGCATGCGCCGGCCTTTTTGATGACTTCCAATCCCTTCTGTACGTAAGGCGTCACGAACTCCTGGAATGTCTCCGATCTGACCTGTGAAGCTACGGGATCGACAAGCCGATGACCTCACATCCCATTTCCGCGTAATACTGCGCGGAGGAGGCATTCACTTCCCCGGCAAATTCCAGCACCTCGCGGGCAAAATCCTTGTTCTTGTACACATCGGTGAAAATGCGCACTCCGGCCATATGGGAGGCAAGGGTGAGAGGACCGCAGCAGAGTCCGACCATCGCGCAGTCCAGGGCATCCAATCCGGGTTTTAAAAGACGCCCCGCTTCGAGCACAACGGGCCATCTGCCCGATTCCCTGGTCGGGACCTTGAGGCCGAGTTTGCCGGGCGATTCCATCCGGGAACAGGGGTGCGATACTACTGAAGGCACATTGTCCGCCCACCAGCGCAGCTCGCAGCCGATTGCGTTCGCCTCGACAGAAAGGTCGAATATAAGGGGAATCCCATCGGCCCTGTACCTTTTCGCTGCGTTCTCTACGCCCTTGGCAATCAGGTCAGGACTCTTGAGATAATTTTCGGCAGTCTCGTTGGTTAGAAAAGCACTATTGATGCCGGCATAGGGCAGCCATGGGGCTCTCGATGTCCGTTTGCCCTTGAGCGCATCTATAAGCAACTGCTTTGACATTGACCTTCCTCCTTTGCTCGCTCCATTTTTTACTGGGTCCACATGGTAGGATCACGCCGTATGGAGCGCCAGGACCCTCTTTACTTCGTCCACTACGTCGGACGCCGCCAGGGCAAAGCCGTCAGCCTTGAACATCTTCACTATTTCCCGGGAGACCGGAGCCCCCCCGATCAGGATACCAACCTCGGGCCTGGCCTCCCTCACCAACTGGATCACCTTTTTCATTCCCATCATTGTCGTGGTCATCATTGCCGAGATACCGACCAGTTCCGCTTCGGTTCGAACCAATTCATCCACGAAGGCCTGGTATGGGACATTGGTGCCGAGATCGTAGACTGTAAAGCCGGAGATTTCGAGCATCAGCTTGACGATATTTTTGCCGATATCATGTATGTCGCCTTGAATGGTTCCAAGGACGACCCTACCCCTGCTTTTGGAATCCTCGGCCCGCAGGTGCGGCGTAAGTATGTCGAGCCCGGCCTGCATTGCCTCGGCGCATAGAAGCACCTCGGGGACATAATATTCCTGGGCCTTGAAAAGGTCCCCGACTGTGGCCATGCCGGCTGCAAGACCATCGGTGATTCCTCGCAAGGCGTCATGGCCTTCGTCGATGTACAATTCTGCGGCTTTCTTGACCCCTTCTTCGTCATAGGCGACGACGGCGTCGTGAATGCTTCTTAGAATGTCTTCAATGGATGGCATGAAAGATATCTCCTCATGTAAGCTCTGTTCGAAAATCCGATCAAATGGCCAAAGCAACAGGCCTGTTGGAAAAATCATTGGAATGATTTTGTCAGTGTTGCCGCACACGTTAGAGTTAGCCGGCCCTCTGACGGCGGCAACGCGTTTGAGGGCCGGGTTGACGAAGGCCACCCAAGCTTGTGATTGAGTAGATCGCACCCTGAGGCGGGATCAGCCATGCAGCAGTAATCGACGCCATTGCTGAAGGCGAAATTGATTACCTTGATCAGGACTTCCACCGTGACTTCAAGCGCCTCTTTCACTACTTGGGACTCCTTCATGGTAGCCCGCAGCGATTTGGGGGTTCCCACGAGATTGGCCGGGCAGGTGAAAGGGCCTTCAGGCATACCAAAGATGACCACGGCCTGCCCCGTCTCTTCTTTTAGATCCTGAACTGTTCCTTGTAGACAGGAGATCTTCCCCTGGTGAGCAGATTAGCCCGGCACGCCAAAGAGCCGGTGTTTTCCTCCAGTGCAATCCGTACCAAAGGGTCTTTACCAAGACAAAGCCTCTTAACCGCACAATTCATGCCAAGCCTGGCGCAACCTTTATATCGTCTAGTTGTATATACATGAGGTTTATGACCCGGCAACCCGGGAGGCCGGTGAGTGCAGTTGACCCTTACGATCCCAAGCGCCGTTTTGAACCACTGAGTCTTATTTTTTTCTAGTTATTTCCGGCCATTGCAAGCCATGATCCATTTTGGACATGGTCTGCATCGGACCACCCGGCTGTATCGCCGGAATGCCGGACTCTTTTCTTCATTGACGAGAGCAGGTCTTATGTTTGGGCTTTGCGGGGGGGGGGCCGGCCTGACACTGATTGAGCCCATCCGACATCCCTGGTCGGACCGGTGTGTCTCACCGACAAGACCGCGCGCAACCATCCTAGAAAAGGGCTTACCCTTTCACTTTCAGTATGCTATGCTACTATACGAAGTGGATTATATTACGAGGATGAGTAATGCCCATTGTTGATCTTAACGAATGCCCCTGCTCGGGGAAAAACATCAGCACCATGGTGGCGCCCTGGATCCTTCTGACCCTCTATGAACGCGAAGGCTCATATGGCTACGAAATCCAGAAGATTATCCTCAACCGGCTGCAGGAATTAGGCTACGGGTTGAACGCGGGCGGTCTCTACCGGCACCTTAACGTACTTGAGAAGCGCGGCGTGCTTACCTCAAACTGGGATACAAGCGCTCCGGGACCGGCCAAGCGCAGGTATTTTCTTACGGACGCAGGCAAAGAGTGCCTGTGGCGCTGGATGAGTACCCTGAGCATACATGTGGGCTTGATCGGCAAATTTATGGATGAAGCCCAACGGGTGTTTTCGAATGCGATTTTGCCCAAAGTGACAGTGACTCTCAACCAGCCATTGGCATCAAAGGAGTTGTCATGAATAAACCCAGACCGTTGAACGTCACAAAACCTGTCAGACTGATTTTTGTCGGTGGCTTTTTGGGCTCCGGCAAAACCACAGCCCTCGGAGCTATCGCGAGACTGCTCGTGAGGCGGGGCAAGAAGGTGGGAATAATAACCAACGATCAAAGCGGCAATCTGACAGACACGCTCGTCGTTCGCCAGATGCTCGATAAACTGAATGTGCCTGTAGAAGAAGTTGTCGGCGGTTGCTTCTGTTGCAAATTCGACGAGCTGATCGATCATGTCGAAAAGGTCCTTGTCCATGAGCCCGATATTCTCCTTGGGGAGCCGGTAGGCAGTTGCACGGACTTCGTGGCTACCGTAGCAAACCCCATTAAAATCAACTACCGCGATGGATTTGTATTTGCGCCGTTTTCCACCATGGTTGACCCTGACCGGGTGCGCGAACTACTTCTAGGGGAAACCTCGACCACTTTCCCGGAAGATGTCGTCTACCTGTTTGGCAAGCAGCTCGAAGAGGCCGACTTTATAGTGCTGAACAAAATCGATCAATTAAGCCTTGAAGAATCGTATCGGATTGCAGAGTTGTTACGCCAGCGCTTTCCTTCCAAACAGGTTTTGGCTCTATCAGCCCTGAAAGGTGAGGGTCTGGAAACCTGGGTCGAGCAGTTAATTACCGCCCAGCCCGGGGCCGGAACAGTTTTAGCCCAGATCGACTATGACCGCTATGCTCATGCCGAAGCAGTCCTTGGATGGCTCAATGCAGCGGTAAAGCTTACAGGCAAGAGCCCTTTCAATCCTGCTGCCATGCTCGAAAATGTAATCCTGCGCATCAGGGACAGCTTGCGCCCTCTTAAAGTCGGCATTGGCCACATCAAATTAGCCGCAACCAGCCAGGGCCGTTCGATCTGGGGCAACCTGACACAACTGAACGGCGAACCTTCTTTTAGTGACCGGCACCTGGGCGATGTGCCGGGTGCAACGCTGCTGGTCAATGCCCGAGTGCAGATGGATCCCCCGGATCTGGAGAAGGTAGTGCGCACGGCAGTCGCCGAAGCGGTAGCAACCGCGGGCATCGAAGCGGAGTTTCTCGATCTGCAATGCTTCAGTCCCGCTTATCCCAATCCGCCTTACGTCGTCAGGCAGATTTGACGCATTGGTTGAAATCTGCTCAGGAGTTACAAGGATGAAGATTGAAGTCATCGGATTGGAGCCGCCCTGTGAGTGGTGTACGCAACTGTTGAATAATGTCAGGGAAGCGATGGCAGTGGCGGAAATCGATGCCACCGTGGTCAAAAAGTGGACTCTTTCCCAGGAGATCCGTGACAAATATGGCTTGTTGCTAAGCCCTGCACTCGTAGTCGACGGCATGGTGGTGTTCCAGGGCAAGGTCTTTTCGGTCGAAAAGCTCGTGAGTTTGCTGGGGGGTTGAAGAAAAGGCCTTTCCAGTCTGATATTCAAGGGAAGAAAATAGGAACAGACAGTCAGCGTCATGAAAATCACCCAGACGATTGAAAGGATCTTGGATACCGCAATGGAGGGCAAAGCGCCCTCCAGGCAGGAGTGCCTTCAGTTGCTCGGCTTGCCCGAAACGTCTCCGGAGGCTGCGGTCTTACGAGCCACAGCGGATGCAGTCTCCCGCAAGAGGTTTGGCAACCAAGGGGTCCTGCAGGCACAGATAGGTTTGGAAACGGCCCCATGCCCTGGCGGTTGCGGATTCTGTGTGTTCGGTGAGGGCCACAGCATCAGCGGACGTAACTCCCTATCAGGTGAAGAGATACTGTTGAAGGCTCAAGAAGCCACGGCGGATGGCGACGTGAGAGTTCTGTTTCTGATGACCATGCACTTGTTCGATCTGGATAGATTCCTCGAAATTGTCCGCCAGGTGAAGATTGTCATTCCTTCGCATACTCAGATTATTGCGAACGTTGGAGATTTTGATCTGTCACAGGCGCAAACAATGAAAGCCTCCGGTGTTAGCGGAGCTTACCATGTGTGCCGTCTTCGTGAAGGAATAGACAATAAGCTTGATCCGGTTGTCCGGAAAAAGACGTTGGGTGCGATCCGGCAAGCAGGAATGGATCTCTATTTCTGTGTGGAACCTATAGGGCCGGAACATTCAAACGAGGAACTGATGGACCAGATGGCCATAGGCTTCGAGTATGGCTGCTTCCAGCACGCAGCGATGCGACGCGTTGCAGTCCCAGGAACACCTCTGTGCGCCAAGGGGCAGATCACGGAACTGCGCCAAGCCCAGGTCGTGGCGGTAGTCACACTCGCGTCTCTGGGATGTCCGGAAGTGAAGAACCTTGGCGTTCACGAGCCCAACTTGCTTGGACTCACTGCCGGGGCAAATGCGATTTCAGCGGAAACCGGTGCAAATCCTCGCGATACGGAGGTCGATACCGCAAATAACCGCGGCCGCAATTCCTCCTCCGGTAGAGTAATGCTTTGGGAAGCGGGCTTCACGAGTCTGCAGCGCGGGGATGGCACGACAATCCCGCTCAGCCTTCATGTGCCTGCTCAGTAATTGGAACATAATCACTAGTCAAGAGGGACACGAAAAACGGAACGGAGGAATATCATGTCGGAGCCCTACTATAAACCGGAAGACTTGGCGGATTTTGCAAACATAGGTGAACACTCGCCGGAGCTGGCAGCAAGCTTCTTCGATTACTATGGAAAAGCAACCGGAGCCGGCAAGCTCACGGAACGTGAAAAGGCGCTCATTGCGCTCACTGTGGCCACGGTACGCCATTGTCCCTACTGCATTGACGCATACACCAACAAGTGTCTATCGCTCGGTGTGGGGAATGACGAGATGATGGAAGCGGTTCATGTCGGCGCTGCGATGGTTGCAGGAGATACGCTGGCCCATGCCACCCAAATCAGAAAAATCATCCGAAAAAAGGAAATGTGATGGATCCGCGGCAGCAACTTGCGATGCTAGAAATTCCTAGCCGTAGAGAGAGTTTTGTCGAACGTCTGAAAGCGATAGAGATCTTCCCGCTCTGTGCAACCGGGATAGAAATCCTTCAGTTGAACATCACTCGGCGATGTAACCTGACCTGCCGTCACTGCCACGTTGAAGCATCGCCGGATCGACAGGAAATGATGTCGGAGGAGGTCCTTGCGGAATGTGTACGAATTGCACACATTCCTGAAATTAACACGATAGATGTCACCGGAGGAGCACCGGAATTACATCCTCAGTTGCCATGGTTACTGCGAGAACTTGCTACCACCAAGAAGCGGATCATCGTAAGGTCGAACTTAGCCATTCTGACTGAGGGAGTCTGCCAACCATTCCCGCAGATGTATCGCGAACTTGGAGTTGAAATTGTCGGATCACTGCCTGATTACACTTCTGAACGCACTGACCGGCAACGCGGTTCCGGAACGTTCACTCGCTGTATAACGGCGATTCGCCAACTCAATAAAATCGGCTATGGACTTGAAGGGACAGGCTTGATCCTTAATCTTATGCACAATCCATCCGGCGCTTTTATGCCAGGCAATCAATCGTCGCTGGAGCATGAGTATAAGCGCCAACTTCGAGAGCGTTTCGGAGTTGAATTCAACGGGCTCTTCGTCTTAACAAACTGTCCCATCGGCCGCTATCTCGATTATCTTATCAGCAGCGACAATCTTGATGACTACATGGCTGTCCTTGCTTCGGCGTTCAACCCCGCCGCTGTCTCCAACGTCATGTGCCGTAACACACTTTCCATCGGCTGGGACGGCCGATTGTACGATTGCGACTTCAACCAAATGCTTGATCTGGTAGTTAACGACGGCTCGCCGACCCACATTGGCCAATTTGACCTCAAGAGGCTCTCCCATCGTGAGATCACGGTACGCAATCATTGCTTTGCCTGTTGTGCCGGAGCCGGGTGCTCATGCCAGGGCGCACTCGACACGTAGAGAACGTTTCAATGAAAGAGCGGAAAAGACAGAAAGCAGAAGAGTCAATCGACATAGACCAGAAAAGCTTGGTGGATGCGGGTTCTTACTATTTCCTCGAATGCGGATACACGTGCAGCGAGTCGATTTGCAAAACCGCGCTTAATGCGATGGGAATCAAGAGCGCCACGCTCATAAATGCGGCCGCAGGGTTCGGCGGGGGCATCGGTAATCAAGGCCATACGTGCGGGGCCATTACCGGCGCGGTGATGGTGATTTCACTGGCCCTCTCAAAGCGAGAGCACGACAGGGGGGCCAGAAAGAGAACCATCAATGCGGCCGTTCAGAAGTTCTTCAAAACATTGCAGCAGCGGTTTGGACCACTGGAATGCAGCTCCCTGACAGGCTTGAATCTCACCAGAGAACAGGACTACGAAACTCTGGTTCAAAGTGTCATGAAACAGAAGTGTCTGCTCGTTTTCCGGGAGGTGGCTCGCCAGCTTGCCACAACGCTCAACAGTTTACGCTAGTTCCGAATCGGGCATGAGTGCCCCAGAGGCAGAACAGAATGCATTTACAAGCCTTCATCTTCGATATCGGCGGCGTATTAATCGACTTTGACCTCGACATGCTGACTGCCAACATCGCTCGAAGAGATCCCGCAGTTATGAGCCGTGCAAACCTCTTGCGAACCGACCCCAGTTTGATCGAAGCCGAAAGAGGTAAGATGAGAGGTATAGACTACTTTATCGAGAAGATTCGTCCCCTTTCGCCACATTGGACCTATGATGACTTCGTACATGCCTGGGCAGACGTCCTGACGCCGAATCAAGAAGGGCAGATGCTCTTTCGAGCAACTCAAGGGGCAGGCTATCCGGTTTTCTTTCTTAGCAATGCCGCCGAATACAATGTTGATGCCATGAATTTCAAGTTCCCCGGCTTCTTGAGTCAACCGACCGACTATTTTGTGTCTTGTAGGATGGGAATGGTCAAGCCGGACGTCGCAATCTACGAAGCGGTTGCGCAGCGGATAGATGTTAAGGCATCGAATTGTTTGTTTTTGGACGATGTGCAGGACAACGTGGACGCTGCCCGCAAAGCCGGAATGACGTCTCTTCTTTTCTCGCCCAGCGAAATTGACGAAGTTCGCTTGGAGATAGCCCGCTTAACTGACGAAAGAGTGCCTCTTACATAACGGCGCAGTCATGTGGTAATCGGAAATCCGTAGCAAATACCCAGGATGTGCCAGTCTCGCGGTGTCGACCTGCCTATCGGCTCCGGCGAGGTGGAGAGCTGACATCGCTATATTGTCCAAGACCGGCTCAAATTACCAAGAGTTTGGTGGAAGCAGCAAAACACTCCATCCGTGCTTTCTCTGAGAGTGTGCAGGGCAATTGCTAGCTGGGCCGGTTACCAGGCAGCCGAAGGAAAACAGGCTGCGTGACCGCCGATCACTTCTGATTGCACCCAAGTTTATTGACAATCAACCTTTTCAATATATATTAAAAGAGTAGCATAGAGCTGGGGATTCCGGTCAAGTCATAGCATGCTCCCTTCTTCGAGATCCCTCTCGCCGCTGCTGAAGCTCCTGATACCGCCGTACCGGCTCATAAAGTGCTACTTTTTCATTCACCGGTTTTGGTTGCCAAAAATGACGAAAGTTTGTGTTGATCTTGCAGCTTGTGGTTTCATCCGATCGTCAGTCGGACGGAAAAACACAAAGCAGCAGTTCGGTTGCAAAGTCAGTGCAAGCAGATCGCTAAATTGGCTGCGGAAATCTCTGAATTTGATTTCATGAACTCTATGCGGGGAGCTTTCGGGCAGAATCAAATATTTTTGTCCGGAGCGCGATGTAAATTCCATCCAAGCTGCCCGATTCCCATCGCCTCGGTCAAGGCGGTCGAGGCGTGCAATTTGGCGAGAGGCTCCTTCGAGTTTATTTGTTGTGAGTTTGGAGGAGGCGGGTCATCGATCCGGTAGCTCTGCGCGGATCGAATTTTTGGAGGAACAATCCTTTTAAGCTATGTGGAGGTAGTCTATGGCAAAACAGATGCTCATTGATGCAATTCGGGGCAAAAAGACCCCATCCGCGCCCTGGGTTCCTTATGCAGGTGTCCATTGTGCATTCCTGATGGGCGAACCCGCAGACAAGATGCTCAAGGACCCGGAGTTGCTGGCCAAGGGAGTCGTTAACGCAGCCCGGAGATACCATGCAGATGGAATTCCACTGGTGTTCGACCTGTCCGTAGAAGCCAATTCAATTGGTTGTGATCTCAAGTGGTGGGCGGATAATGTACCCTCCGTGACCAGTCATCCGATGTCCGACAAGAGCGTGGTACAAGCCGCATTGAAGCTGCCCACGAAGAATGACGGCCGGTGGCCCATTTTGTATGAAGCGGCTAAAATCGCCAAACCCCAATTGGACGAAATGGACTGCGCCATGATGGGTCTGTTCTGCGGACCATTGACGCTCGCGTCCCATTTGGCCGGAGTTCGCATTTTCACCGACGTGTACAAAAACAAGGAAAGGGCTCACGAAATAATCAAGTTCGCCGGGCAGGTATGCGCCAGGGCGGCACAGTTCTACGCGGAGATGGGCGCCGATATAATCGCCATCGTAGACCCGGTGGCATCCCAGATTAAGGATGCGACGTACCAGGAATTCGTGAAGCCGAATTGCCAGGAAGCCATCAAAGTAATCCATGATGCCGGAAAGACCTCATCTTTCTTCATCTGCGGAGATGCGACCAAGGTCCTGGAATCGGTCGCAACAACAGGCACGCATGGGTTTGCCATCGATGAACAGTTGAACCTGAACTTCGTGCGGGACATTGCCAGGAAGCATAACAAGGGATTCGGCGGCAATCTGAAACTGACTCTGGCGCTCTCCCTCGGCCTGCTTTCCCCCAGGGAAGATGCGATTGTAAGCCTGGCTGCCGGTGGTACCATCGGGTACACCTTCGCACCTGGCTGAGACATGCCATATGATGTTCCGGTGGAACACATGGATCAAGCGTATGAGGCGAAGGCTTGGTTTGAACAATACTATGCCCAGTACCCGGATTCCCAGTAACGGTCAAAAGTGGGGAGATTATCATGGCAGAAGAAAAGATCCACATTGACGTGCTCACGCTGGACAGTGTGCAGTGTGCCGCATGCGGATATATGATGGAATCTATAGCCGCTTTGCCGGCTGATATCCAGGAAATGATCGTATACACCGAGTGGTCGATCAAGAACAAAGACGGCATCGGCAAGTTCTTAGAGCTAAAAGGGAAGGTGCTGCCTACCATCTGTATCGAGCGAGACCTCGTGTTTCAGAGCATTATTCCTCAGTACGAGGAATTGATCGATGAGATGGCGAAGCGGGCGCCCAGTGAGGGGATGCGCCAGCGCCTCCTGGCGCTTCGAGACAAAGGTTTCGAGTTCGATAAGATCGATGAAAATCTGAAGAAAGCCGGGGCTGGTCACAGGACCCGAACTGACTCCTGAGGCAGGTGGCGGTTGTGCACTGACAAGCGCTCTGCGGCAGACTTGACCATTCGCTGCCGCAGCACGGAACGCCATTCTCGCATTTCGGGAGCTAT
>Ga0187867_10000940_pt1 | contig 25530 bp, 20 predicted proteins | sample June2016WEW_13_1_FD_132976 | JGI IMG/M metagenome (GOLD analysis project Ga0187867, IMG submission 132976) | Peatland microbial communities from SPRUCE experiment site at the Marcell Experimental Forest, Minnesota, USA - June2016WEW_13_10 | ecosystem: Environmental > Terrestrial > Soil >... | reverse complement strand
CCCCGAAGCAAGAGGATACTTTCCCACGCGGAAATTGTCCCTGTGCCGGCATCGCCTGACCGCAAAACCTCGCGATTTACCGAGGGGTCGGTGAGTGGACTACCGACACGGGGCCTGACGGCACAGCCCGCCAGAACGTTCCGCCGCGCGATCCGGTCTGGGAAGAATAGATTCCTTGGCCTCACTCCACACGGGGGCAGTTACTTCGAAAGGGCGCGGAAGTTGGCGCCCGGGAAACTGAAACCGGGCGTGGTAGCGAGAGCAAAACCGGCACTGTCTTCGGGCGACCGTCGGTCGCCCAGGCTGTCCCGCGAAACTCGAACGTAGCAACCGCCCTAATATTCCCCACTCGGTGCCTGTGCGGCGCCCCGATGGCGAAGGAATCTCGTGGCCGAACAAGCTTTACTGGTCCAGCACGGCCCGCCGAATTCGGGCGTACGAGCGACCAAAGATCCTCACTCCAACGTCATTCCGCCCAGCAACCCAGGATGGAAGGCCACGGTGGCGGCGACATTGAGATCGCTGGACCTGAGCCGACGCGTCCTCGGTGCCGATCATCAGGAAACCTTCCGTTGGATGAGCAAGCTCGCCGGCGCCATACAGCCGATCGACGCGGGCCTGGCGCTTAAGCTACATCGCTTCACCGCCACCCGGGCTGCCGACGCTTTGGGTATCAGGCACCCGCGGACACTGCATTGTCGGCATTATCTCGCGATCTGCCTGCACGAGAGCGGCGAAACCGAAGCCGGGTTGGCGCTGCTGCGGGAGGTTCTGGACCGGCGCGAACGAGCCCTCGGACCCGAGCATCCGGACACCCAGGCCACTGCCAAAGCCCTCGCGCGCTATTTGGACGCAAATGAAGGCTCCCAGGCGGTGGTGCGGCTGTTTCGCGGGACGCTGGAGCGGAACCAACAGAAATACGGCGCCGACCACCCGCGCACACTGACCAGCGTGCATGACGTTGCGATGTCGATCGCCACCGGCGGCGACCCGGTCCGTGCCTTACCGCTGTTGCGGCGTGCGATGGAAGGACGCGAGAAACTGCTTGGCCAGGAGCATCCAGATACCCTCGCCAGCCTCAATGAGGTGGCGGTTTGCACGGCCTCGACCGGCGATCCGGCCGGCGCCGCGAGGCTGTTTCAGTCGGCGTTGGCAATCCGCGATCGCGACCCTGGTCCCGACCATCCCGACACGCTGGTCACATTAGGTAATCTCGTGGCCTGCCTTCACGCTGCCGGCAACATGGCCGATGCGGTACCGTTGCAGTTACGCAAGGTACGCAGCCATGAACGGCAGCTCGGATCTGGGCATCCGGATACGCTGCAAGCGATCGTTTTCTTAAGCAATTGCGTGATCCGAGCGGACTCAGACGCCATCGCCCTGCCGTTGTTTCTGCAGGTGCTGGATGTAACGGAGCGGCTGCTGGGACTGTACCATCTGGCGTCCGTTGCGTTACGCGATTTGCGACCGCTCTCGACGCTTGGTGTGGCGGCGGGTCCATTGCGATAGCCTAACCGACTCAAAATCGGCCCCCTGTCATTGCGAGCGAAGCGAAGCAATCTCCTTCAGGAGAGGCATGGAGATTGCTTCGATTCGCTCGCAATGACGGGGAAGGGCTTTGGCGCAACCTGTTCGGAAACCGTTCTGGCCGACCTAAAGTTTAGCAACCCGCATGGCCCAAGTAAACAAAGCCAACATATGAAACTCAAGTGCGCCATGTTGCCGGCGATACTTCGCCCGCATGCGCCGGCGCCCCTCGCGCTGCAGCTCAAGTTGGGCCGGCGGAGGGTTTCGCGAATGCATCAAGGATGGGTAGCCGATACGGTAGTGCAACGCTGTCCGGTCCATGAACCACGCGCCATATTTCCGCATCACCAATGGTCGATCAGGTCGCGCACGATCGACATACGTTTCAGCATCTGCGTCTGCGGCTTGCCCTGGCCGGCATCCACCGCTGGTCCGAGCAAATGCGTGAACGGCGGCATCCGCAGTGCGGTGAACCCCATATTGCGCGAAATCACGAACGGTAGCCGTCCGACCACCTGATCGCCGCTGGTGACCCTGACCTCCTGATATTGGCCTTGCGTCACCGCGTCCAACCACCAAGGCGGCGGCCAGCCAGCCCAGGCGATCTGGCTGCCGCAATGATCGGCGTGATATGATGATCGATCATCATATGGATCGCCCCGACCAATGCGCGCCGGTTATTCCCAATCTGGCGGTCGCGGCGGCTTTTGAGGACCGCGCGGGCCAATGCGCCAGCACGCAAGGCGGTCCAGCTTACAGCACGCCGCGGCAGCGGCGATCCGACCGGCGCTCAGATAATTTGCGCCGAGTGCGGTCAAGGCGAACCGGCGTCAGTGGCCGTTGCTGGATGCCCTGAGCTCGGCGCCCAGTCGCTGCATGGCAGGCAACCCATAGGGAATCACCCGCGTTAATGCGTAAAACAGGTGAATCATGCCGGGGTGGCAGGTGTAGGCCACACCGACACCGGCCGCCGCCAGCCGATCAGCGTAGGCGCGCCCTTCATCCCGCATCGGATCGAACTCGGCCGTGTGAATGTAGGCGGGCGGCAGCAAGCTCACATCCTTGGCCCGCAGCGGCGAAATCCGGGGATCATCCGGCGCCACGCCTGTTGGCAAATAGAGGCCCAGATCGTGATCCATCATTGTCTTGCTCACCAGGCGGTCGTCGGCGAACGCAAGGCGCGAGCCTGTGGTGCCCGCGTAGTCCAGGATCGGGCACAGCAGCAACTGCCAGGCAAGCGTCTCGCCTCGCGATTGGCGAACCAACTGACAGACGATCGCAGCCAGGCCGCCGCCGGCCGAGTCGCCACCTACCGCGATCCGGTCCGCTGCAATTTGCAGGGCTACGGCATTGTCGATCACCCATGTCGTGGCGGCTAGGCAGTCCATGACAGCGGCAGGAAATTTGTGCTCCGGCGCCAGCCGGTACTCCACCGATACCAGGCGACACCCAATGTCATGGGCGAGAACCCGGCAGAGAATGTCGTGGGTCTCCACACTACCGGCGACCAGACCTCCGCCATGAAACCAGAGTAGCCCAGGAAGGCGGGCGCCAGAGAGGGAAGGCGGCGTGTAGACCCGGATCCGGATCGGACCGTCCGGGCCGGGCAGCGAACGATCCTCGACCCCGGCGATCGGCGGGGCGACTTCGGAAAATCGCATCAAATCGCGAAATCCATCCCGACGCTGCCTGACGGTGAGACGCGACGGATCCACCGGATGCGTCGCGGCAAGGACCCGGAGAAAACGCTGCACATGGGGATCAAGCGGCATAATGGGGAATTCCGGCGAGGGCCGCCACGATGGCATCGCCTCGCACTACATGGCAATCGCGCGTGGGTCGTGGGCGCGACGACGGCAAGCGCCGGGGTTTCACCCCGGACCCCACAAGGAGGCCCATCGATCCGCTTCGCGGTTCGATCCCTGACCTCCGCCAAGGGCATTGCCCGGAGCCTGCCCTCGCGCTTGTTACGCGGGCCAAGGGTTCAGGGGCCAGCCTCCCCTGGCGGATCTGAAGGCGCAGCCCTCGGGCTTTCCTTGCCGCCGCCAATGACCTTGGCGCACCTGGCCATGCTGTGCGAACATCGTGCGCCCCGGTGGTGACGGGACATTATGGTGTTGAATTCAGGGACGATGCATCGTCGGCAGCTGTTGCACGTGGCGGTCGCCCTGGCACCCGGTGGCGTGTGTCGCGCGGCGACCAACGGCCCGCCGACGTTCACCATTGATCCCGCCAAAAGTGAGGCCTGGCTGGCGCATTGGCAGCAAAACATTCTGACCGAAGCGAAGGCCCGTTACTGCGATACCGCCATGGGCGAGGAAATCGGCTGGCTGATTTCGCCGCTATTAGACGGTTTCCACTATGGCTTTCTGCTGACCGGCGACACGCATTGGCTCGATCGTCTGACCGACTGGACGGACGCCTGGATCAGACGCGGGGTGACCGAACCCGATGGTTATATCGGCTGGCCCAAGATTGGCGCGGCCGGGACTGACGTCGACAATCTCGACAGTTTTTACGCGGACAGCCTGCTCGGTGAGGCCATGGTGTTGCGGCCGGTCGTGCTGGCATCCGCTGCCATCCTGAAAGATCCAGCGCTCACCGGACGCTACGGCCCGCAGGCCCGCGGATACCAGGAACTCGCACGCCGGACGTTTGAGAAATGGGAGCGACGTGGCGCCTGGCGGACCACCGATACCGGGATGATCACGGTCGTGCTGCCATATGGCATCGAGACGACGACGGGGCGTTGGACGGAGGGCGAACGGACCAAGGACGATCCGCACGTTGGCTTCTCGCACCCGGACAACAAAGCCAACCTCGTCGCGATGTGGCTGCTGGCGATGGCCGATGCGACCGGCATCGCGCTCTATCGGGATCGAGCCAAGGCCTGGTTCCAGGTCATGAAGAGCCGGCTGCGGTTACAGCCTGATGGCAGCTACCAAATCTGGAATTACTGGGAGCCGGCAGGTCCCTGGGACTACCGCTCCTTCGGCGTTCCCAAGCAATGGATCGGCGTGCACCCGAAGGACGGCTATTACGCCACCGACGTTGAAGCGATGGTCGCAGCCTACGAGCATGGCCTGGTGTTCAACGCCGACGATCTCGGCCATCTCATCAGGACGGCGTTGGTCGATGGGCGGCGATGGCCGGCGCTCGCACCGTATGACGCAACGATCAGGGCCAGGTTCGAGCAAACCTTGAAGCCCGACGGATGGGCCGAGCTGTCGCTGGTGCCATGGTACTTGGCCGGGCAGCGCACCAGTGTCGTGCCCAGATAGCCAGCACCGATCCGCAATTCAGACCAACGCACGGCAGGCCACAACCAGTTGGCGACGGTCCGGCCGAGCGATATCAGGCAATCTGCGCTGCGCTCAGACCCATGACATTGCGCACAGAGTTTGGCCAGTCCTGAACGTCGGGACCATGTTTCCAGAACAGCGCAACGGCAAGGCGATCCATGCCGAATGCCACGCACCCGGTGTGCGCAGTCGCCCGCAAGCTGTCGCGAATCCCCCAAACGATGCCGAAATGATCGCGATGATAATTGAAGCTCATGCAGGCGGTCGGCTGCGCTGCCGAATATAGCGGCACCTGCAGTTCAAATTTCAGCGCCTGTTGGCGTTGGCTGATTCCCATCATCTGACCGGTACGGCCGAAGAACGGATCGTTGGCCAGCTCAACCGTATGATCCAATCCAAGCTCGTCCGCCATCTGGCATCCTCGCGTGAGCCAACGCTCACGGAAATCGGCAACTTCCTCAGGGGAACCGATACAGACATATTCACGCATCCGAAATGACTGCAAACGATCCAGCTTCAGCGATGGTTCGCGCCGAAAGCAGTCACACGCAACGTCGATCCGCAGGCCACCCGATGGCAACGGACCGCGGCTCGCCACCAGCGGGTAAACCGGATAGCAGGCTGCGGGAGTCAACACCAGGTCGGCCGGCATCAGCGACGACGTCCAATCGCCGCCATCAGCAGCACATCGGATTTCGGCCTCGGTTCCATGCAATGCGCAGACACAGCCGAGCAAATTGGGAAAGCTCTTTAAATATCCGGACTTCTCCAGAACATGACGGTTCATGACCGGAGGGAACCGCAGCACCTCGGTGCCCGGCTCACGGTGCCGCGAGATCAGGCTGGACAGGCCGTTGATCACGTCCTCGTACATCCCGCTCCGCCCGTATATGCCGTCGACACCGGTCGGAAACAGCAACGACGCCGCGACCAAACCCATCGGATCCTGAATACGGTTGGCATCGCCATCTGGGCCTGGGAAAACTCCATCCATTTCGGGTAGGCCTTTCGCTATTGCTTTGATTGTACGGAGGTGTTGAGAGAGAGCACGGGCCCACTAGGCCTCATGTTGGCGCAAACCCGCGGGCACCGCGCTCATTAAGGAGGTGGCGCCGACGTTCGACAGAATTCGGTCATTGCTGATCATCAGCGGCGACGACAAAATGTCACGCAGGTATCGGCCAATGGTAAACTGGCTGTCGTTGCGGTAGCCGGTCAGGCCGGTCGCTCGCAACGCAGCCAGAACGATCGCCACCGCGTGCTCCGATGCCTCGACCTTGGTGAGGGCGATACTGGACTGGAACTCCAGTGACGCAACGGCCGCCTCGTCATGCGCAATCGCCTCGTAACGGCGCAGCGCCGAGGCGATCAGGCCACGCAATGTGTTTAACGCAGCCCTTGCTTTGGTGAAGTGGGCTGCGCCCGACGGCAATTCGCCGCCTGACTTGCGCGCACTGCTGCGAATACAGGCCTGCGCGTTGTCGACCGCAGCCGTTGCGATGCCAGCCCAAACGCTCGCCCACATCAGATGCGCGCAGGGAACCATGGTTTGCGCATGGATCTTGTCGTACGGCACCGGCAGCATCTGCTCGGCACAGCCGGATGCCCTGAGCATGAACCCAGAGCTGCAGGTCCCCCGCATGCCGAGCGTATCCCACGCCAGAAACGTTTCGAGCGTGTAGTCTTCCTTCATGAACACCGCGAGGACCTGATCGGACGCCGGCGCATCTGCCGACCGCCGCGCCGTCGTCACCACCGCATCCGCCTGGGCGCCGTACGATATGACGCTCGCCTCTCGTTCCAGCGTGATCCCGGATGCATTGTATTCGATCGGCGCAACGCTTGAGCGGATATTGCCGCCGCCCTGACCCTCGGTGGTCGATGACGCAAACAGCAATTGCTCAATGGCAAGCCGCCGCAACAACTGGTTCTGCCATTCGCTGCTGCGGCCATGCCGCACCACACAGGCAACCTTGACCTGATGCATCGCATAAATCATGCCGGTGGAGGAGCAGGCGCGGCCCAGACGGTAACAAATATCGACCACGTCGCCGACACTGGCACCCTCGCCGCCAAGCTCTCGTGGCACCATGATGCCCAACAGACCCTGGGCTTTGGCGGCGGCAAATGCTTCAGCGGGAAATCGCGAGTCGCGATCCACCGCGGCGGCATTGGCCGCGGCGATTTTAGCAACTGCCGCCACGCGCTGCTCGAGCCTGGCGGCGACCGGATCGAATTCCGTTGCGATTTCCGAGCCGTTCGGCAGATTGGACGCCTCGGCGCCGACCGCGGTAATGATCGTCATTGTTTCCCTCTTGCATTGAAGGCCGCGTTCACACTATGCCGGACGCACACATTCCGGGCATTGCCGGCCGGCGCGCCAGCAAACGCTCCGGTGTGCCTTGGCGCAGGGGCTGGCTGAATCCCGCTGTCATGGGCCTCGAAAAACTGGTGACCTCGATCGGTCCGGCAGTTCGCTGTGTAGTAGCCAAATGTAATCGTACAGGTAACACATTCCACCTCGCTGTGCAGCAGCCCCGCCCAGAAAATTATGTATCATCTCATTTTTATGGCAAATTCTCGGCCCAACGAGCCACTTAATCGCGCCCGTTGGGCAATTCACGTCGAATAGTGAACCGCTGGTCCGAGCCATGTCAATCGGATATCCGCGTCTCATCAAAGATATGCGTCATGCGAACGTTATACTATGGAGTGCGGCACGCCAAATTTCGCTTGTCGGTTGAAATGCCGGGCCGCACCCTCGTGGCAACGGCCGTCCCGTGAGCGGTCCCGACGTCTTCGCGCCCAGGTCGAATTTCCGGTGCAAAATGAACCTCCAGCCGGGGAGGTGAAAGGCGATCGTCCAGGGTCGAACGGCAAGGTGTCTGGAGTATCCGAACCCTGCCAGACATGCGGGCGTCAGTCGCTCCAGCCAAATTCCGAATAAATCGATCCGGCATCGATGCAGAGCAAGGCCTGCCGAACGTAAGGGATCGTTGGTTCGGGAAGGCACGCGGCAGGGTACCAGGCAATATCGCTGTGCCTCGCCGGCTCGCAAATCCGCGGTGTCCCGGCCCAGACCCGCGCGGTGAAGAAATGGCCGACCCAGTCGTTACCCGCGGTCAGGCTATGCAGCGTATGGACATACACCAGGTCATGCGGGTTGATCCGAACGCCGACCTCCTCATGAGCCTCGCGCACCGCCGCCATGCGGATCGTTTCCCCAGACTCCAGCGCTCCCGCCGGAATGCTGAAACTGCCGTCCATCCACCCGGTGCCGATGCGGCGAAGCATGCACACCTCGCTGCTGCGCCACAGCGCGACAAACACCGAGGCCGAGAGATGATGCCGCAGCCGCTGGCTCATGCCGCGATGTGGCGATCCATCCACCCCAGGCATTTCGCCCCTGATGGAAAAATCGTCGCGGTACCAGAACATTTTGCCTGGACGGGCACGTCGGACCTCATCGGCACAAGCGTCACTCTCCCGGTGCTGCCGGCACCGCGGCCGGCTTGGTGAGAAATTGCAGGTTTGCGATGCGCAGCTTTTCCGCTGCTTCGTCATGCAGGAACGGCAGGAAGGCGTAACGCCGACCACGCGTCACCCGGCTGACACAGTGCAATACCGAGGCAGGGAAAATCAACGCCGTACCGACCGGGGCCTTGAACTGCCGCGGACTGAACTCGGGGAAACTGACCGCTCCACCATCGAAATCATCGTTCAGGTTGATCGATACGGCGAATTGGCGATGCTCGCTCGCGCGGACGGTGTCGTCCCGATGTGGGCCGAAATGGCCGCCATCTTCCGCCGAATAGCACGCGACCAAATGCCGCTCCATCCGCGAGAAGGTGAACCGATAGGCCTTCTGCAACATCACGCCGACGCGGCGCCCCATGCGTGCCTTGATCAGTTCGATCAGCGCGGCATCGCTGATGATAAAGTCCCGCCGACGCTTCCATTCGGGGTCGTAGGACTCGACTGCCTTGCCGCCCACTTCCTGCATGAAGCCGCTTTCGCGCCCGCCATTTGCAACGTAGCAGTCGATCAAATAGCGGCAGAACTCCGGCTCGAAGACGTTGGGCAACAACAGCACCGGGATCGGGGCTTCAACGTCAGGATATTGCGACGGCGGCGGCAGCCGCTCGAGCAACTCCAGCAGTTGCGGGAATTCCGCACCATCGGCGCTGAACGGCAACGCCTCGACCACTCGCAGCATCGGATCCAGCACGATCCAGATGCGGTGCGCGACGCCATAGGCACGGTGCATCTCGGCATCGAAGTCCCAGACGAATTGCACCGCGGGAAAGCTTTGCTCGACGTTGCGTTCGGAATTGTCCCGCGGGTCCATGCAGATGCCGAAAAAACTGGCCTTGGCATCGTCGACAAAGCGGTGATTGTCCTGCAGCGCACGTAATGCGGCCTGGCCAATGGCATCACCGGCGTTGCCGTAGAAACTCAGCACGATGTAGCGCCCACCGGCCCGGTCAAACACAAACTTGTGCCGGCCCTGCCGCCACCACGGCGCAGGGTCCCCAGGCTGGATATGGCCCTTCAGCACAAAGGCCTGAAGCTGCTGAGCAGAATCGGTCATCGGTCGGATCCGTCGCGCCTTCGCCAATCTGCATAGAGCAATCGGCCCCTGGGCTCCACCGGAAGCATGCGGGGCGGGTGCGTGGGGTAAGGAAGCCCCGGGGTTTCACGCAGGACCCCACCAGGAGGTCCAGGGGAGCAGAGCTCCCCTCGCGGGTCTGGGGCGGAGCCCTCGCCCTCCCTCAACCCCACACACCCACCCACATGCCCCGGCGTGCCGGAACAATATTCCCCGGGCCGTTAGCGCTTTCTTCAGTATTTGCCTTCACCCTCCGTCACCAAAGACATTCCACCCCGGATCGAGCGTTCGGGTCGCAGTCAGGCGCCACGGGTATCCGGACTCTCCCAGGGATCACACCCGGTATCCGGCTCGTTCCACGCGCCAGCCGGCGGCTGAACGCATCACCGGCCAACACGGGTCGTACTGATGCCACAAGATGCCGCCGCCAACGTCCAACTGGTTTTCGATGGCGCTCTGACCATGCGAACGGTCGAGACGGTCCAGGCGACATTGCGCGCGGTGATCGAACCGCCATCAGGCGCCGCGCCTGCCGGCGTCGCGATCGACTGTTCCGCCGCCACCGAAATCGATCTGACCTTCATACAACTGCTCATCGCGGCGCGGGTCAGCACCTCGACGGCTGGCCGGAGCATCAGTCTCGCGCTCTGTCCGGACGGGGTGTTGCTGGACACGCTGACCCGCGGCGGCTTCCGCCTCGTGCCGGAGAATGACGGCGGCTTCTGGTTCACGGGAGAGGCTGCATGAAAAAGCGGATCCTTGCCGTCGATGATTCGCCCAGTGTCCGCCAGATGGTCAAGCTGACCTTGTCGGGTGCCGGCTATGACATCGTCGAGGCAGGCGATGGCGCCGAAGGCCTCAGCAAGGCCCGCGCCAACACGCTGGATATTGTGGTCACCGACCTGAATATGCCGGTGCTGAACGGGCTCGGCCTGATCCGCGAATTGCGCAAGTTACCGGCCTATCGGGGTGTGCCGATCCTTTTTCTCACCACCGAATCCGACCCCGAAATGAAGCAGCAGGCGAAAGCCGCCGGCGCCACCGGCTGGATCACCAAGCCATTCCAGCAGGACCAGCTTGTCGCCATCGTCAGGAAAGTCCTCGGTTGATGAATGCCAGCGATCCGGAACAGGTTTTCCTGCAGGAAGCGCAGGATTTGCTTGATCAACTCGAGCAGTCGCTGCTCGATCTCGAACGCACGCCTGGCGATGGCGAACTGATCGACAAAGCGTTCCGCGCCTTGCACACGATCAAGGGCTCCGGCGCGATGTTCGGCTTCGATGCCGTGGCCGCCTTCACGCATCAGTTCGAGACCGCGTTCGACCAGGTGCGCAAGGGTCAGGTGACGCCGACCCGAGAGCTGATCGCGGTGGCGCTCGCCGCCAAGGATCAGATGCGCGTGCTGATCGACGACCCGGCTCAGGCGAGCGCCAGTGCGAGCGACGTCATCCTTGGCGACCTGCAGCGCATCATGGCAGCGGCGACCGGATCGCTGCCTGAGGCCGCTACCGGGGTCAGCGATGCAGCGGACAGATTGACGCCTGGCTCGGATGGTGGGGATGACGGCACGGCAACCTGGCGCATCGGTTTCCGGCTACCTGCCGATGCCATGGTGACCGGGACCAACCCGCTGCTCCTGCTCGATGAACTGCGCACGCTTGGCACAGCAACGGTGAGTGCGCTTACCGCTGGGGTGCCGTCGCTCGAGGAGATCGATCCCGGCCTGAGCTATCTGCGGTGGATCGTCACGCTACGGACCGACCAGCCGCGTTCGGCGATCGAGCAGGTGTTCCTGTTCGTCATTGACGAGATGGAGCTGGCGATCGAGCCGGTGGCAGACATCCTGAGCGCCGACCCCGGGCGCGAGACGGTTGGCGCCGATCCGGTGGCGTCTCGCCAGACGCCGGACGCCCATCCCGACACCGCGCATGTGCGGCAGCACCCGGTTTTGGCGGTCGCCGTGCCGCCACATCCCGGCACTGACGCACACGAATTCAGGACCGCCGACACCATTCGCGTACCAGCCGAGCGTCTCGACGAGCTCATGGACCGGGTCGGCCAGTTGGTTATCGCGCAATCCCGCCTGAAAGAGATTGCCGCAGCCAGCAACGACGCCGCGATGAAGTCGGTCACCGAAGACATCGAGCGGCTGTCGCTCGAGTTGCGCGACACCACGATGGGCGTGCGCATGCTGCCGATCGGCCAGTTGTTCGGCCGCTTTCGCCGCCTGATCCACGACCTCGCGCGCGATCACGGCAAGAAAATCGAACTCGTCACCTCCGGCGAGGAAACCGAGGTCGACAAGACGGTGATCGAGCGACTGAACGACCCGCTCATTCATCTCATTCGCAACGCGGTCGACCACGGCATCGAGGCTCCGGAAAGCCGCCTCGCCGCCGGCAAGCTGCCGATAGGACGGATTACTCTGGCTGCCACCCACGTCGCCGCCGGCGTGATCATTTCGATTGCCGACGATGGACGCGGCCTCGATCGCGAGCGGATCCGCGCCCGCGCCGAGGAGAACGGTCAGTGGGCTGCGGGCGCCAGGATCACCGATAATGAATTGTTCCAGGTCATCTTTCAGCCTGGATTCTCGACCGCGAGCGAGGTGACCAGCCTGTCTGGCCGCGGCGTTGGCATGGATGTGGTGAAGCGCACGATCGACAGTTTGCGCGGCAGCATCGATGTCGCCAGCACCGCTGGTCAGGGGTCCGAGATCACGCTGCGCCTGCCGCTGACCCTGGCCATCATCGACGGACTGCTGGTGCGGGTCGGCTGCGGCCGTTACGTCATTCCGCTGTCGGCGGTCGAGGAATGCGTCGAACTCAGCATGGAAGAGGATGCCCGCTCACGCGGCCGCAACTTCCTCAACATCCGCGGCGACCTCGTGCCGTTCCTGCGATTGCGCGAGCTGTTCAACGCAGCTACCCCGGCCGACCGCTACCAGAAAGTGGTGATTGTTTCGGCTGGAGAACTGCGGGTCGGGCTGGTCGTCGATCAGGTGATCGGCGACCACCAGACGGTGATCAAGGGGTTGTCGAAGCTGCATGCGAATATCGAGATTTTCTCCGGTGCGACGATCCTCGGCGACGGCACTGTGGCACTCATTCTGGACATCGCTCACCTCGTTGAGCAGGGCCAGCGGCACGAAGAGCGGCTGCAGATCGCGAGTTAGGAAAGCACCACAGCATGACGAAATGGAACGGCAACCGGCCGCTCGAGGTTCTGACGCTCGAACTCGAAGGCGAGATGTTCGCGGTCGAGGCGTTGCATGTACGTGAGATCCTCGACCTCGTGCCAATCACCGACGTGCCGCGCGCGCCGGCCTTCGTCAACGGGCTGATCAACGTGCGCGGCAAAGTCGTGCCGCTCGCCGATTTGCGCGTCCGGTTCGGCATGGAGCAGAAGCCGCCAACCATCGATACGCGCATCGTCGTGCTTGAACTCGAACTGGACGGCGAGCCGGTGATTGCCGGCATTCGCGCCGACAAGGTGCACGAGGTGGTCGAGGTCGCCGCGGCAGCGCTGCAAGAGGCGCCGAAGGTCGGCATGCGCTGGCGGCCCGAATTCATTCGCTGCATCGGCAAGCGCGGCGACGATTTCATGGTGGTGTTGGATATCGCGCGGGTATTTGCGGCCGCGGCGCACGACGACGCGGACCAGGATGGTCCGGTCCCGGAACAACAGGCGGCGTAGGTGGCATCTGATTTTGTCCAGGAACTCCTCGTGACTCGTTATGCTTCCCGGTCATGCGCGCAACCTCGCCCCGGATTGGGTCCAACCATCACCGGCACTGCTTGCCACACGTCTCTCCCCACCGTGCTCGATCAAACCCTCAACCGGAGGCCACGATGTCTTTTCTGAGTTTGCGCAATCATACCGGCGCACGGATGGAATTGCAGGAGATCCAGCGGCTCACGCGCGCGATCGGCAACGGTTCGCTGACCGCGCGTTCCGATGTCCAGTCTGCCACCGGCGAGGCCAGGGCGCTGCTGACGGCGGTCAACGAATTGCTCGACGCGGCGCTGCTGCCGATCGGTGAGGGCAATCGCATTCTCGATCAGATCGCTCGTGGCAAGGTCGACGAGCTGATCACCCAAACTTACCAAGGTGATCACGACAAAATGAAGCAGAACGTCAATGGCATCGCCATCGTGCTGCAGAAATTCCAGTCCGAAGTGAGCAAACTGAACGAGTTCAGCCGTCAGGGGCAACTGGAAAAACGCGGTGACGTGGCCGCCTTTCAGGGTGCCTATGCCGAGGTCATCAAAGGCGTCAATCAAATGCTCGACGCCATTCTGCTGCCGATCGGCGAGGGCAATCGCATCCTCGATCAAATCGCGCACGGCAAGATCGATGAACTGATCACACAGACCTACCAGGGCGACCACGAACGGATGAAGCAGAACGTCAATGCCATTGCCATTGTCTTACAAAAATTCCAGACCGAACTGGGCAAGCTGACCGAATTCAGCCGCCAGGGTCAGTTGGAAAAACGCGGCGAGACGTTGGGGTTTCAGGGCGCCTACGGCGACATCCTCAAAGGCGTCAACGAAATGCTCGACGCCATCCTGCTGCCGATCGGCGAGGGCAATCGCATCCTCGATCAAATCGCGCACGGCAAGGTAGATGAGCTGATAGCGCAAACCTATCGCGGCGACCACGAGAAGATGAAGCAAAACGTCAACGGCATCGCCGTCGTTCTGCAACGATTCCAGGCTGAGCTGGGCAAACTGACCGAGTTCAGCCACCAGGGCCGACTTGAGAAACGTGGCGACGCCGCAGCGTTTCAGGGCGCTTACGGCGAAGTCATCAAAAGCATCAACGAGATGCTCGACGCCATTCTGATCCCGATCGGGGAGGGCAATCGCATCCTCGACCAGATCGCACATGGCAAGGTCGACGAACTGATAACGCAAACCTATAACGGCGATCATGAGAAAATGAAGCAGAACGTCAACGGCATCGCTGTCGTTCTGCAAAAGTTTCAGGCCGAAATTGCCCGCCTGACCGAGTTCAGCCGGCAAGGGCAACTGGAAAAGCGCGGCGATACGGTGGCTTTCCAGGGCGCCTATGCCGAGGTGATCAAAGGTGTCAACGAGATGCTCGATGCCATCCTGCTGCCGATCGGCGAAGGCAATCGCATCCTGGATCAGATTGCCCGCGGCAAGGTCGATGAACTGATCGCACAAACCTTCAAGGGCGATCATGAGAAGATGAAGCAGAACGTCAACGCCATCGCCATCGTGTTGCAGAAGTTCGAAGCGGAAATCGCAAAACTGACCGATTTCAGCCGCCAGGGGCAGTTGGACAAGCGTGGTGACACGGCGTCGTTCCAGGGCGCCTACGCCGACGTCATCAAAGGCGTCAACGAAATGCTCGACGCCATTCTGCTGCCGATCGGCGAGGGCAATCGCATCCTGCGGCAGATCAGCGGTGGCAACCTCAAACAGCGGGTCGAGATCGAGTGCAAAGGCGATCACCAGCGCATGAAGGAAGCGGTGAACGGCGTGCACTCCTGGCTGAAGGATCTGATCGCCTATGTGACTGCAATCGCCGGCGGCGACATGACGGCGAAGATGGACAAAGCCTCGGACGACGACCAGATCCATGAATGGCTGATGTTGCTGAAAGCGAACATCGACCATGTCGTCGGCGATGCCGACACGCTGGTGAAGGCCGCGGTCGAGGGCAGACTGTCGGTGCGCGCCGATGCGTCGCGCCACAGCGGTGAATATCGCCGCATCGTCGATGGCCTCAACAATACGTTGGAAGCAGTCGTTGCGCCAATGAATGTCGCCAGCGACTTCATTGAGCGCATTTCCAAAGGCGACATCACGGCCAAGATCACCCAGTCCTACAGCGGCGATTACAACGCGCTGATGCAAAGCATCAATACGCTGGTCGACAACCTGACCCGGTTCGCGTTGGACGTGCAGGGGGCGGCGGATCAGGTGGCCTCGGGAAGTGAGCAATCCAGTGCGTCGGCGCAATCGATGGCGGAAGGCGCCAGCGAGCAGGCTTCGTCGACCGAGGAGGCGTCCGCGTCGATCGAACAAATGTCGGCTAACATCAAACAAAATGCCGAGAACGCCAATCAGACGGAAAAGATCGCCGCGCAGTCCTCGCGGGATGCCCAGGCATCCGGTGAAGCGGTGGACAAGGCGGTTGAGGCAATGCAGACAATCGCCGAAAAGATCACCATCGTGCAGGAGATCGCTCGCCAGACCGACCTGCTGGCGCTGAACGCCGCGGTCGAGGCGGCGCGTGCCGGAGAACATGGCCGCGGCTTCGCTGTTGTTGCCTCCGAAGTTCGCAAACTGGCCGAACGTAGTCAGGCAGCGGCCGGCGAGATCGGCCAGCTCTCTGCGTCGACCGTCAAAGCCGCCCAGGATGCCGGGCAGATGCTGAGCCGATTGGTGCCGGCGATCAAAAAGACGGCGGAGCTGGTGACCGAGATCAGTGCCGCGTGCCGAGAGCAAGACATCGGCACCGATCAAATCAATCAGGCGATCCAGCAGCTCGATCGGGTGACGCAACAGAATGCCAGTGCATCCGAACAGATGTCGGCGACCTCAGAGGAACTGGCAGCACACGCCGAGCAATTGCAGACCAGCGTGGCGTTCTTCCACATGGAGACGAGTGGCCGGCCCGCGCCGGCACATCATGCGGCGGTGGTGACCTCACCGCGGCGGGCGGCTCCCCCAGCCGCAACGCAAAGGGCTGCCAAACCAGCTGCCAAACCGGCACCGGCACACAATGGCAAGGACAAGTCAAAGAGCGGCGGCTTTGCCCTCAACCTCACCACCGGCGGCGCGGATCACCGTGATGCCGAATTCGAGCGGATGTAATCAGATGGGCCAGGAAATGGCGGTCGACACCCAGTTCGTTACGCTTGGCATCGACCGCGAGGTGTTCGCGGTGCCGGTCGATACCGTTCTGGAAATTCTCGACATGCGGGAGTTGTTTCGCATGCCGGATGCGCCGGCGCATCTTGCCGGTCTGATTGATGTGCGCGGCCGCAGCGTGCCGGTGATCGATCTGCGGGTGAAACTTGGACTGCCGCCGGCTTCGGTCACCGAGGGCACCCGCATCATGGTGCTGGAAGCGCCGATTGCCGGACGGCAACTGGTATTGGGCCTGATCGCGGACCGGGTGTACGAGGTGGCCTCGCTGGACGGTGGCAGGCTCGAACCACCGCCGGACATCGGCACGAAATGGCACTCCGAATACATCAGCGGGGTCGGGCGGCGCGGCGATCATTTCGTCGTGGTGTTCAATCTCGGCCAGCTGTTCGCGTCCGACGAGCACGTGTTCCTCAGGGCCGCCGCGCACGCGCCTGCGCCCGAGCGCAGCGCGGCCGCCTGAGCGTCATTCCCTCGGAGCAACCACGTCATGCGCGTAACCGTACGAGCCAAACTGGCACTGGCTTTTTCCTTCGTCATTGTGCTATCGGCGCTGACGGCCTGGCTTGGCATCAGCAACCTGGCATCGCTCAATGCGACCTTGCATCGCGTGCTGCAGGGGCCGGTACAGCGTGTGATCCTGTCCGAGGAAATGTCCGAACAACTGCTGGCAATCGTGCGGGCAGAGAAAAAATCTCAATATGTCTGAAAGCAAGGAAGATGTGGCAGGTTTCACGACCGAGCTCGCCACGCTGCGGCCCGCATTCACCGCACGTCTTGACCAGGTCGAAGCCAGCGCCACGGTCGAGGGCAAGCCACTATGGGACGCCGCACGCAGTCTCTGGCAGCAATATTCGGCGATTTTGGATAAGATTATCGACGCGGTGCAACATGACGCCCGCCCGCAGGCACATGATTTGTCGATGGGACCGGCGAAACAACTGGTCACCCAGACCCGTGCAGCTTTGCAGCAGGTCGTCGATCTCAACCGCAAACGTTTCATCGACGCTGAGACCGATGCCCAGAATGAATATGAAAACGCACGGCTGCTGTTGATTTCATTTGTGCTGGTCGCAATGGCGATCGCGGCGGCAACCGGAACGTGGATCGCATTCGGCATTTCACGCGGGATGACGCGTGCCACCGCGCTCGCACGAGCAGTGGCTATCGGCGATCTCAGTCATCAAGCCTCGGTGAACAGCAACGACGAAATCAAGGATATGGTCGATGCGCTCAATCAGATGACCAGCAATCTGCGCGGAACGGCTGCGGTTGCCGACGCCATCGCCGGTGGCGATTTCACCAACGACAATAAGCGTCTCTCCGACAAGGACACGCTCGGCATTGCGCTGGAGCGGATGACAGCCAATCTGCGTGCCACTGCGAACGTCGCCAACGCAATTGCCGAGGGCGACCTGACGACCGAGGTCAGGCGCCTGTCCGACAAGGATTCTTTGGGTTTATCACTGGAGCGAATGACCGCAAATTTGCGCGCGACGGCGGCGGTGGCCGACACGATTGCCGATGGTGATCTGTCGACAACGACCAAACGGCTGTCCGACAAGGACACGCTTGGCATTGCACTGGAACGTATGACGGCCAACTTGCGGGCGACTGCAACGGTCGCCGATGCGATCGCCTCCGGCGATTTCTCGATGGAGGCAAAGCGGCTCTCCAACAAGGACACTCTGGGCATCGCCCTGGAGCGCATGACGACCAACCTGCGCGCCACCGCGAAAGTCGCCGACGCAATCGCCGACGGTGATCTGACGACCGAGGCAAAACGCCTCTCGGACAAAGATATGCTTGGCAGCGCGCTGGAACGCATGTTGGCCAAATTGCGGACCGTCGTCACGGACGCGTCGGCCGCCGCCGACAACGTCTCCTCCGGCAGCGAGCAATTGTCGTCGACCGCGCAGGCGATGTCACAAGGCGCCACGGAGCAGGCCTCGGCGGCCGAGCAAGCCTCCGCGTCAATGGAGGAAATGGCGTCCAACATCAAACAGAACGCCGACAACGCCACGCAGACGGAAACCATCGCGCGGCAGTCGGCGCTCGATGCGCAGAAAAGCGGTGAAGCGGTCGACCGTGCGGTGCAGGCGATGCAAACGATCGCCGAGCGAATCATCATCGTGCAGGAGATCGCCCGGCAGACCGATCTGCTGGCGTTAAATGCCGCAGTGGAAGCCGCGCGGGCTGGCGAACACGGCAAAGGCTTCGCTGTGGTAGCCTCTGAAGTCCGCAAGCTGGCGGAACGCAGCCAGACCGCGGCGACGGAGATCGGCACGGTGTCATCGCAGACGGTCAAGGCGGCGCAGGAAGCCGGTGCCATGCTGAGCCAATTGGTCCCGGACATCAAAAAGACCGCGGAACTGGTGACCGAAATCAGCGCCGCCTGCCGCGAGCAGGATATCGGCGCCGACCAGATCAACCAGGCCGTTCAACAACTCGATAAAGTGACGCAGCAAAATGCCAGCGCGTCGGAGCAGATGTCGGCGACCTCCGAAGAGCTGGCGGCACAGGCTGAGCAATTACAGTCCAGCATTGCGTATTTGCGGCTCGACGCAAGCGGCGCCACGGCCGTCGCACGCCCGCAAAAACCAGCGCAGCGGCGTCCCCTGCAACCGGCAATTCCGCCCCGAGGGGCGAAATCGGCCCCCATCAGGTCGGCGCCATCCGGCAACGGCCGGGCCAAACCAGGCGGGCACACGCTCAACCTCGGCAAAGGCGGCGCGGATCCGCGCGATGCCGAGTTCGAACGAATGTAAGCCAGCCACTGCCATTTTCCCGGGAGCCTCGATGTCATGCGTATCACTGTAAAGGCCAAACTGGCACTCGCGTTTTCGTTGGTCATCCTGCTCTCGGCCGTTACCGCATTGCTTGGCATCAACAACCTCTCGGCACTCAACACCACATTGGACAACGTGGTGCAGGGCCCAGTACAGCGCGTGATCCTTTCACAAGAGTTATCGGAACAACTCCTGACGATCGTACGAGCGGAGAAGAACCTCAATCTCTCAGATAGCAAAGAGCAGATCGACAGCTTCGAGTCGGAGCTCGGACGACTGCGCCCCGACTTCACCGCGGGTATCGACAAGGCCGAGGCCTCAGCCAGCGCGGAGGCAAGGCCGCTGTGGAGTGAGGTGCGCCGCGTTTGGCAGCAATATGCCCAGACCGAGGACAAGATCGTCGACGCAGTCAACCGTGACTCCAGACCCGAGGCACGCGCGTTGTCGATGGGATCGGCACGTCAGCTCGTCACCGATGCGCGTTCGGCGTTGCAAAAAGTGGTTGATCTCAACCGCCAGCGCCTCACCGAAGCCACCACCGACGCTGGGCACGAGTATGAAACCGCAAAGCTGCTGCTGATTGTCGTGGTTTGCGCCTCGTTGCTGATCGCATCAGGGACCGGATTGTGGATTGCGCTTGGGATCAGCCGGGGACTCGGGCGGGCCGGTGCACTGGCCCAGGCGGTCGCCGGCGGCGATCTGACACAGACCGCCAGCGTCACCTCGCACGACGAAATTGGTGACCTCATCGGCCACGTCAACGAGATGGTCGAGCGATTGCGCGTTGTCGTGGCCGATGCTTCGGGTGCGGCCGACAACGTCTCATCCGGTAGCGAGCAGTTGTCATCGACCGCGCAGCAAATGTCGCAGGGCGCCACCGAACAAGCCTCCGCAGCGGAGCAGGCGTCCGCCTCGATGGAGCAGATGGCCTCCAACATCAAGCAGAACGCCGACAACGCGACGCAGACCGAGAAGATTGCCCGCCAGTCGGCGATCGACGCACGGAAAAGCGGTGACGCAGTGGCCAACGCCGTGCTCGCGATGCAGACCATCGCGGAGAAGATCACCATTGTGCAGGAGATCGCCCGGCAAACCGATTTGCTCGCGCTGAACGCTGCGGTCGAGGCGGCGCGCGCTGGCGAGCATGGCAAAGGTTTCGCTGTCGTGGCCTCGGAGGTCCGCAAATTGGCCGAGCGCAGCCAGACCGCGGCGGCGGAGATCGGCACAGTGTCATCACAAACGGTGAAGGCGGCTCGTGAAGCCGGCGAAATGTTGAGCCAACTGGTGCCGGACATCAGCAAGACGGCACAACTGGTGACCGAAATCAGTGCGGCGTGTCGCGAACAGGATGTCGGCTCGGACCAAATCAACCAGGCGATCCAGCAACTTGACAAAGTGACGCAGCAGAACGCAAGCGCGTCCGAGCAGATGTCGGCGACCTCGGAAGAGCTGGCTGCGCAGGCCGAACAGTTGCAGTCGACGATCGCCTTTTTCCATCTCGACGAGGCTGCACGCGTGCCGGTGCGGCCGACGCCGCAACGCACCGCCGCCGCGCCTCGCCGCCCCGCTCGGCCGGCCGCGGCCAACGGAGCCAAACCGGCCAGGGCGATCCAGCCAAGACCCGCGATGGTGCACGCCGGCGATGAACGGGCCAAGGGCAATGGTTTTGCGTTGAACCTCACCCGTGGCGGCGCCGATCCGCACGATGCCGAATTCGAGCGGATGTAGTTTCGTGGCACAATCCGCGACAGCATCGGACGGCGGTTCCGACCACCTGAGCCAGCGCAACTTCCAACGGCTGGCGACGTTCATCGAGGGCTACAGCGGCATCAAGATGCCGCCGACCAAGGTCACCATGATCGAGGGCAGGTTGCGTCGCCGGCTGCGCGCCACCGGCATGGCCGACCTGAAGCAATACTGCGATTTTCTGTTCGAAAAGGATGGGCTCGCCACCGAGGCCATACACCTCATCGACGTCATGACCACAAACAAGACGGAGTTCTTTCGCGAACCCGATCATTTCCGTTTCCTGTCCGAACAGGCGGTGCCGCGTTTGCTGTCCACGGCGAAGAGCGGCACCACCGCATTGAAAATCTGGAGCGCCGCGTGCTCGACCGGCGCCGAGCCTTACACGCTCGCGATGGTGCTGGCCGATCTGGCGCAGCAGCATACGGGACTGCACTTCGGCATCACTGCCACCGACATCAGCACCGAAGTGCTCGATGTCGCCATCGCCGGCATTTATCCTGAGACGATGGTGGCACCGGTGCCGCCGGAGTTGCGTCATCGTTATGTTTTGCGCTCGCGGGATCGTTCCCGCCGGCTGGTGCGAATGGCGCCCGAACTGCGGGCCGCGGTGCGGTTCGCCCGGATCAACCTTATGGAGGTGCCGTATCAGGTCGAGCGCGACATGGACATCATCTTCTGCCGCAATATCCTGATCTATTTCGATAAAGAAACACAGCAGGCGGTGCTGCAACACCTGAGCGAACATTTGCGCCCCAGCGGATTCTTGTTTCTGGGTCACTCGGAAACGCTCGCCGGGTTTCATTTGCCGTTGGAACCGGTGGGCCCAACCGTGTTCCGGCGGCGGTAGTGCTATGATGAAACGCCGGGTCCGCGTTCTGGTCGTCGACGACTCGGCCTCGGTGCGGCAGACGATGTCGGCGATCCTGTCGGCGGACCCCGAGATCGAGGTGATCGGTACGGCCTCCGATCCGTTCGTCGCAGCGCGCCGTATCCAGGACGAAATCCCCGACGTCATCACGCTCGATGTCGAGATGCCGCGCATGGACGGCATCACATTCCTGCGCAAACTGATGGCGCAGCATCCATTGCCGGTGGTGATGTGTTCCTCGCTGACCGAGGATGGCTCGGCCACCATGATGCAGGCGCTCGAGGCGGGCGCGGTCGATGTCATTCTGAAACCGCGGACCGATGTGCCGCAGTTCCTGCAGGAGGCGAGTATCCGCATCTGCGATTCGGTAAAGGCGGCGGCGCGTGCGCGACTGAAACGCGCGCCAGCGCTCCGCTCGGAGCGCGCCGCCATGGCGCTCGTGCCGCAACCTAAACTGACGGCAGATGTGATCATGCCGCCGCCCATCGCCGGTCAGGCCATGGTGCGCACGACGGAAACCGTGGTCTGCATCGGTGCATCAACCGGCGGCACCGAATCGTTGCGGGTGGTGCTGGAGGCTTTGCCGGTGGACTGCCCCGGCATCACCATCGTCCAGCACATGCCGGAGAAATTCACCGAGGCCTTCGCCCGCCGCCTCGACAGTCTTTGCGCCATGGAAGTGAAGGAAGCGGCGGACGGCGACACCGTGCTGCGGGGCCGCGTGCTGATTGCGCCAGGCAACCGGCATATGCTGCTGCAACGCAGTGGTGCGCGGTATTACGTGGCGATCAAGGACGGCCAATTGGTGTCGCGGCATCGCCCGTCGGTGGACGTGCTGTTCCGCTCGGCGGCGCGATTTGCCGGCTCGAACGCGCTCGGCATCATTATGACCGGCATGGGCGACGACGGAGCGCGCGGTCTGGCAGAAATGAAGACCGCGGGTGCTGCAACGATCGCCCAGGATGAGGCGAGCTCAGTGGTTTTTGGGATGCCGAAGGAGGCGATTGCACGTGGCGCTGCCGGGAAGATCATGCCGCTCGAGCAGCTCGCCGGCGAGATCATGCGGGCTGGCAAACGATGACGTCGTCGCGGGGCAATTCCCCGAAGCCGGTCAAACCCGCTTCCTGGGGACCGCTGCCATGGGGCTCGCCGCCGTGGGGCGTGCCATTCGCGCCGCCGCCCGTGCCCGACGTGCAGGTGTCTCTGATGCAGGGCGACATCCATTTCAGCGCCGACCCGAAAGTGCTGGTGACCGTACTGGGCTCCTGCGTGGCGGTGTGCCTTTGGGACAAGCTGCGCGGCATCGGCGGCATGAACCATTTTGTGTTGCCCACCGACCGCAACGGCGAGAAAAGCACACGTTACGGTGACGTGGCGATCGATGAGTTGCAAGCTGGTCTGATGCGACTGGGCTGCCGGATCCAGGATCTGCAGGCGAAGGTTTTCGGCGGTGCTGCGGTGTTGCCGTTTGGTGGCGGTCAGACTGTTGGACAGAACAACGTGCAACTGGCGTTAGAACGGCTGCGGCGCGATCACATCCGGATCACCGCGCAACGCACTGGCGGCACGCTTGGCCAGCAGGTCCGGTTTCATACCAGGACCGGGGAAGCGTTCGTGCGCTATATTGTCACGAATGGCCGCAACAATATCCCCTCGGATCCGCGAGACCTGCGGTCCGGCGATGAAATCGTTACGTAATTGGCGGCAGAGTTTCGTGCGTAATTCGAGGTCCAAGGATCGATGTGTACGCTTCGACAGATCGCCGGGTCGAGTCCGGTGAAAAACTCGTAACGGACGCCGTCCCGGGACACACGGCTCAGCAGCGCTGCGCTGGAGGGCCTGCAATCAGATTGAACCGGAAACTGCCCTAAAACAGAAAGTCTTCCATCTCGGAGCCGGGCACCGTTTCGGCGACAGGCTCAACGCGGGCCGGCCGACCGAGGAAGCGGTCATGCACGCTGCGTTCATTGGCCATGGTATAGAATCGTTCGATCACCGCCAGCATTTGCACGACCGACGGCGGCAATTCGGCGAATTTGATGAAGCCAACGCGCGCCAGTGACGCCAGATCTCCCGCAGCATCGCGCAACACCTGACCAATTTCGGCGTGCACTGCGAGACCCGACACCGTTTCGACCAGCAGCGTCACGACCCGGTCGCTGTCAAGCTTAAGCTCTTGCATCGCGCGGTCCAGCATTTGGCCCATCTGTCGCAGCGTGGCGAGTGAGTCTCGCATTGCCCGGGTTCCCACGGACGTCACCGTCTCCCGGTCTCCCGCTATCTCGCTCGCCAACAGACCACTGATCCCGGCAACCGTCTCAACCTCCTGCATCAGTGTCCCGGCTTCCTTCGCAAACCCATTCGCGTAACCCCGCAATTCCTGGGCGATATTGCTCAGTGCGAGGCCTTCACGCCCGATGCGTGCGCATTTGAACGTCGTGTTCAGGCCCATGATCCGGATATCGGCCTCCAGCGCCTGTACGGTCCGAAGACGACCGCAAAGACCAGCGGTGGCATCGGAGACGGTTGCTGTGGCACCGGCGGCCTCAGCTTGCGCCATCTCGAAGCTCTCAAACAGGGCGAGCGCCTCGCCGATCTGACCTTCGAGCTGCGCGATAAAACTGCCACCACTGCGATCCTCGGCGCCATAGGCAGTGTCCCCGAAGCCGCGCAACGCCATTGCTTCATCGGCGAGGCTTTTGAGCGATTGGGTCACCTGCCGGACTTCGCGGTCGAAGTACCGCACGGCGTCGACAAGCTGCGCTGATTGCAGCCGGTGGGCCAGGCTGACGAACACGGATTGCTGGTCAGTGTCGAGCACCGGATGTCCGCCAGCCTGGTGCGGACCGGTTCCAGCGACCACACCCAGTACGGCAGCGACGTGTTCCAGACGCTGTCGGGTAATATCGCCAATCTGCAACGCCAGGATCGTGTCATGAATTCGCTGGTGAACCCGAGCGCTACCCATTCTGACCTGCAGGCTGGCGCGGGCGGCGCGTTGGTGTTGCCGCGCAATGGCCTTTACCGTCGCCGACAGCCGTTCGGTAATCGAGCTGGCGGCCTCCTGCTGACGCCGGTCGAAGCTGTGTTGCCCGGTCTGCGCCAAGGCGACGTGTTGGCGCACGAGGCGCAGTTCGGCACCAAACTGATCGAGAGTGATCCGCGTCAGGCTCAACGTGCGCCCGATTTCGTCGGCAAAGCTTGTGAAATCGGTTCCCGGCGTACGAATATCGGCAGCGGCAATCTTCGAATTCAACGCCAGTGATTCGACGTCTTTCAGCGACACTTTCATTTGTGCAATGCGGCCGCCGATCGATTCGGTAAGGCTGTACATTTGCTCGAACCGGGCGCTTTCCTGCAACCGGTTTTTGCCGAGATCGGTGACTCGGCCCGCCATGCCCAGCAGGGCCCGCAACGCTTGACCAGGTTTCTCCCCATCGAGCTCCTCCAGTACGGCGGCGAAACGCGACATCAGGTCCCCGAGAATGCCGCTTGAGGCTTCGAGTGTCTGGCCGACGCGCAGGAATGTAACCTCGATCAGCGCAGAGGCTGACCGTATCGCGTCGGCCGCATTGGTGAAATCGCCTGGCTGGGTCACCGGGCAGCTCCCTCAAACAACAGACAGAGTGACCACATATCGATTGGAAGCGATCAGGGTTGCACCCACGGATATAGGTATTGTTAATAAATTCCCCTGACCGGGCCAGAGGCCGGATCAGAACCTGACAGGTTTGCAGGATGATTTATACAATCTTATTCGAAGTCCATGCATCAACAAGCT
>Ga0187867_10000937_pt1 | contig 25605 bp, 19 predicted proteins | sample June2016WEW_13_1_FD_132976 | JGI IMG/M metagenome (GOLD analysis project Ga0187867, IMG submission 132976) | Peatland microbial communities from SPRUCE experiment site at the Marcell Experimental Forest, Minnesota, USA - June2016WEW_13_10 | ecosystem: Environmental > Terrestrial > Soil >... | reverse complement strand
CTGTGGGCGAGGCAACTCACGAGGGTCAGCATTTTGTCAAGGATGCGGCAAAGCTCTTCCCCCGCCCTCCTGAGGCGGTTTCGAGAAGGAGAGCTGACTGGAGTCCAACCCAGATTAGAATAAGGGGGCCCGCAGTGCGATTCCCATGGCCAGCGTATTCTGTCAGAAGTGCGGGACTGCGAACCAGGGGGGATCCCAGTTCTGCTCCAAGTGCGGAGCAGGGCTTGCGTCGACGCCTCCTGCCCCGCCAAGCGCTCCTCCGCAGACCCCACCTCTAGTGACTCCGCAGGCATGGGTGGCTGCGACTCCACCTCCTCCCCCGAAGAAAAGTCGGACGGGCGTTGTGGCGGCAATTGTCATCGTCGTCGTGATCGTGATTGTCATCATAGCCGCACTTTGGTTTCTCGGCGACCTGGGCAATAGCGGGTCGGGGAACAACAGCCCAGGGGGCGGGGGATCAGTCGTTGTTGATGTCACCGCGATAAATATTGTATCAAGTGACAACGCTTGCCACCTGAACGGAAACACGTTCTCGGGCTATACCACCGCTGGTGGTGGGTCTGAGCAGGACACGCTGACTATCCCCAACAACAATCTTCTCTTGTCCTGTACGGTTACCTCGGTCAGTGCGACCACCTCGGGCTTCAGCATTTCTGGTGCGAACACCCCGATCACAATCCCAGCAGGAGGTTCTGAGGCCATTTCGTTCGCGATCGGTTCGCCGAGTACTGCTTACACCGGTGTTCTAACCCTCAACATCGAGTGAGTGCCGAAGGCTCCCGCAGAGCATCGAATTTCGACGCTTTCGCCACCCCTTCTCCTTGTAGGCCTTCGCACACAGGCGGCACCCGCAAGCGGTGTTCCACTTCCGGAGATACCCAATCTCGGACTCGCCGAGCCACCCTTCGGCGCGCAATCTGCGGCGCCGCTTAGCGGCTAGCCTATTGGCCTGGCGTAACCGTGCTCCGAACATTGTCGATGCGGATCACGGCTGACGGGCATAGGATGAGCAGAGTCGCTGGGCGACAGTTAAGGGTGGCGGTAATGGGGTTCAGATCCTGAAGTCGGATACATTTTCCATTTGGTGCGGGAAGCACCAAGGCAAGGTCCGGGGGGTATCTTATCCTGAATCTCGTAAATAGCACCCTCCATGCCAACGGCAAAGGAGATGCGTCCATCTTCTCTCCCGTCAAAGGGAGCGACGAGGCGGTGAGCAAGCGACGTACATACAGACCCACCCCCCCGGAGCAAATCGCAATTTCGGTCGACCAGGCTTGGGACCGAGGGCTTATTTTCATCTACGGGCCGGGTCAGTTGCTCGACCCGCTCATGTCTCTCCTTCCAGACAAGAGCGTCGAGGCCATCGCGGTGGATACTTCGGGTAATCGGGACTTCGAATACTTCCTATCCGAGAAGACGCCGGGACTTATCGAGGCGTTCAACTCGTATGGCCACAACTTCACCGAGAAGGACCTGGCTGGGGTGATCGCCGCGACTCTCAAAGTTAGAGAAGGTGGGCGGATTGGGGTTCGATTCGTCTACGGGCCGAGAGAGCCCTTCCTAGCCAGACTCCGAGCGGACCGTTTGGAGACTTTACCGTGATCGACCCCCCTGGAGCACCGGAATCCCCGGCCCCGTCGGTGGCGCCACAAGATTAGTTCCTTGGAAAAGAGTGGAACCGATGGGGGAGGTGATGCCCCACTATATTCCCCACGAGATGTCGAACCAGACGAGATCGGTTTGCCTCTCGTTCTCGGGCGAGACCCGCCGCCGAGTCGCGGAGGGTCATGGTCTAATCAAGGCGATCGGTAGGTTGGGATAGTGTCCGCCAAGGAAAATCGACCCAATGTGGCCCTATCCTTGAGAATCATGAGACGAGTGAAGGCGTCAAGTCTTTCCAAGCGTCGGGCCTCGATGAATGCGCATGAGGGGGTCGAGCGGAACGAAACTCCACTGAGATTGCCCCCGGACCTTCTTATCTGGCAGTGTTCAGGATTTGGCGAGGCGTGGCGGGCGATAGAGGAACGGGCGGAAGAGATTCGAGCCGAGAAGCTGGCGACGAAGAGTTCGAGGAGAAGGAGGAAGCGGGCGAAGAGCGTAGAACTCAAACTGTTCAGCTGGCACAGGGGAGGAGTATTCCTCGATGGCGCTCCAGGGGGGCTCATTACCGAGAAGTCTTTGCTACTTCCGCGAAAGCGAATCGCCGTATCGGGCCGCTCGAATCATTCGGGCCGGGGTATTTTCTCCGATTCAAGAAGGAGGGTAAAGGGCTGACACTCAATCGAAACGATGTCTCGGGAGAGTGCGGCTGACCCGGCGAGCGATGTCAGGAAGGTCGACTATCTCTTATTCACGGTCATCTCGGACCGCGCTGAAATTCCAGCCAAGGGAGGGAATCGAACCCCCAGGAAACGGATCTGCAGTCCGTCGCATTAACCACTCTGCCACCTTGGCGCGGCCGGGGCCAAGAGCCCTCGCCTTAAAGCCCTCAGGGGGCGGGCGGAAAGCGACCTGTATCAGGGCTCCCGTTAGAATGTCCGATCGGGTAGTACGGCATTAGTTCGGACGCCGTGTAACTTGTTATCGGGCCCTCCGGTAACCTCTGAAAACCGACCACACATTCGTCCCCCCCCAGCTGAAAGATCCAGTCCAAGCAAGCGCCGCAAGGGGTGAACCGCTCTCGGTCTGCAACTATGAGAATCATTACGACCGACTTGCCGCCCGCTGCAACAAGCGAGCTCAGGGCGTTTACTTCCGCATGAATATCGTGGCTTCGGAAGCGATGTTCCACATTGCAACCCGAATGAATCGTTCCCGAGATTGAAAGCGCTGCGGCCCCAACCTTCGTCAAACCCAATGTGTACGCGTTCTCTCGCGCCTTCCACGCGGCAGCAGAGAGCCCACTCCACTCCCCTTGTGTCTTGGGCCCGATTTGGGTCGGCACCATCAGTTCCCCCACTCTTTGAATTTCATCAATCTCCGGGACCAATCCCTCTTGCGCCCTGGAAGTTCGGAAGCGGCTTCTACAGCCCTCAGTAGCCTAACCCCTGACTTTACCCAACCGTCCGAGTGAGGCGAGCAAAACATGCTGCGCCAAAGCTCGTCGAGGATCGGGTCAGACAAAGGTCCGGCCCTTGCCCGTGATCCCCTACGCAATCGCCCAACCAAGGAAGAGACGATTCCAGCTTGCAACTTCGGGTCCTCAGAAGTCGCCGCGATCTCGATCAGTGACCGGGCAGCACCGTACCTGGTCCAGTCATACACATCCTTGTCCAGCGCAGACATGAGAAGATCGGCAGAGGCCCGAGTTGCCACCGCTCCCAACGTATGGACAACTCTCCATCGGACGGCACCAGCCTCCCGGGTGGCGATTCGCTCGTGTTTCTTGTATCTCGACCGCAGCTCCCGCGTATCGTCCGGTCCTAGGCTCGACCTCCGGAGAACGTTCGATGCGGTCCACCCAATAATCGAATCCCCACTTTCCAACTGGTTTAGGGTAGCGGCTCGCGTTGTGGCCGAGTCTCCTACGGTGAACAGCGCGCGCCATTCGTGGAACCACCCGGACTCCGCATCAATGCTCGCCACAAGGTTCGCCAGGTTCTGCATCTTAGGCTCGTCCAGGACGCGCTCGACGGTGCCACGGCCATCGCGCGGGTAATGTTTCAGGATGCGGAGGGTGCGAGCTCTTGTCCACATCATTCTATCGTTTGCCTTCTCGGCTACCAGACATAGGATTGCGGTCTCTAGCTCGGGGGAAAAAGGATGGGGCTTGCGTCCTGCGGCCCTTGCAAGGCAGACCATGGCGGCCCCCCAGCTCCAATCGTAGACTGCGTGTAGGAACGCATCAACACTCGGCGGGTCGTTCAGTTGTTGGATCGCCATGGGAAGCGGCTCTAACGAGTTCAGTTGAAGGGTCACTGCGTCGAAGGCCTTTGGGGCCCAAAGGTTGCCGTGACGCGCGATGTGGCGTGAAGCGAGGTATTCCCTTTCCAATTGGTGACTGAATACCGCAAGTTGTCCGTCGCTTCGAGGGATGGTCCGCACGATGCGTGACTCGATTAACGCTTTGAAAACCCTGTCGCTAATTGCCGCCTTAAGTTTGTCGATGTCGAAGGGACGGAGCTGGTACTCGCAGTAGGCATCATACGAAAATTTTGCGAGTCGATCTAGGTCGGAACCCGAAATCCGAAGTTGGTCTGTGAAGAACGAAGCAGGGGACTCCGCGTCGGAAGGTAGGCTCGTCGTCTTGAATCCGATGGCTCGGTTGAGGTAGTATGGGATCCGGAGCATTTCCCGCGTCTTGGAATTGAGTGAGTCGTAACCGTCTTCAGACAAGGCCCGCTTGATGGCCGCTCTTACGAATCCGGTGGGGAGCAGGCGCATCCTGTATTGCTCCCAGCCGGTCAACCCCCGATCGGTGGGTCGGTCGGTCGCCAGAATACATGTTCGCGTGCCGAGAGAATCCGCAAACTGAACCAGTCGGTCAATCAAAGACCCCACAGTGGTCCCGGTGAGGGGCCCCGCGGGTATCTCGTTGAGGCCATCGATTAGGAACAAGACTCGTCTCTTAGCCGACCAGGATTTGATGCGTTCGACGCTGGGCAGTCCGGGTGCGATCGCGAAAAGAAGCGCCATTGCCGACTCGGGTCCGGCAGTCTTGAATGCCTTCGCCCAATCCTTGGAGTCGAATTCGTAATCGCCTAGCCAGAGCACCACAGGAATCGTATCTGACTTCGGGGTGCTGGCACTCGCCAACGCCATCCGAGTGAGGATCCTGCTCTTGCCAGAACCGGCGGCGCCACACAGCACGCCTCTGTTGATGCGGCGAAGTCGCCGCCCGAGGGCCTCCGGATCGATAACCCCGTAACCGGATCCTAGACAGCTGAGTGGATAATCGAGTGTTCCAGGGCCGCCTGCTGCAACAAGTTCACCGCTCAGTCTAGCCCTGTATGATGTGAGGGCCGGATCCTCCTCCATCGAGTCGATGCAAGCGCGAACTACGGTGAGTGCGAATGCGGCGGCTGATTCGGCAGCGTAAGATTTCCACAACCCTCTAGTGGCGTTGTTGTCGACGGCCGCCCCTTCAGGCTGCAACGCCCTCACCTGGTCGGAAATCCCTCGTACAACTAGGTAGTCGAATTTCGCACCGTGAGCCTGGGAATCGTAGATTGCGCGAGCGAGCCCGCCAGATTCCGTCTCGACTACCAAGGCTCGCGGGAAGTCCGCAAGTACCTGTCTCACGAGGGGCGAATCGCGCTTGCTCTGCCCGCTAAGAATGTCCTGCCCAGAGGCGATTTCACCTGAGATCGCCTCGTTTTTCCGACTCAGCTTCTTGGGCGGCTTCTTCTGCCTTACGGACTGCCACGCAGTCTGCGCGGCACTACTGGCGACCGCTCGAAGTACGAGAGAGGGTGGATCCATCGCCATCGGCCGTGGCGAGGCGATTTCAGATCCCGGTTTTTCCTTGTGCCATGCGAATCGAACCTGCTCGGAGAACACGACGTCACCGAGCTGGGTTTCATCGGTCAACCCGCCGCCGATTCCCGAGAGGATGACAAACCGAGGCGCCCAACGCCGCAATAGGTTCGTCGCGAACGTCGCCATTGGCACCTGTCCCCGTTCACCGGGTCTTCCATGAACGAGTCTAATCGACTCTCCCTGCGGACCCCTGAACCTTTTCTGGGAGAATGAGAGGCCCGCCTCAGCTTCCAGACGAGGGAATCCGAACAGTCTCTGCACCGCGCCCTGTTCTTCTTCAATTACACTCAGGATGAGGAAATCAACCGCCTCGGGACTCTTGGGCCCAACTTGCGCAGTCACTCGATGGACCCCCTTCTTGCTCACGCGAAACCGGGTAATAAATCCGTGATGGTAGAAACGGCGGGGCAGGTCCCGACAGCGCTTGTACAAAGAGGGCTGGTCTCCAGGTTCTGGTTCGTGGTCCCGAGGCTCGGCTTTCTACGAATCCGTCCGGCAGAATCACTCAGGACGAAGAAGAGTCAGGAGTCGAGGTGGTCCACGAGCAGAACAACGGTTCAGAACACGAACCTCAGACCGAGACTCTCGATCCGAACGAGGAATCTTGGATGTGGCCCAGTTTTGATTCGATCCGCAGGAAGCGTGCTGCCCGTCGGCGGGGTCGCAGCTCCGTCCGATTTTGAACGGAACTAGGGTGATTTTGGGTTTACCCCATTGTCGAAAGCTCAAGGGTGCGTCGGGCGGTTGTCACCGCCGCCAGTGCGTCTTATCGCGGGCAATCCATCAGATTCATGCCTCCGGACGCTCTCCCCCTTGCTGTTGATCGCATCAAGAATGGGCGCTGACCGCATCCGGTTCGTGCTCGGCCCGCACGCCAACATCTCTTGGGGAACTCGCAACCTACCGCGGCATGAAGTTCAGCGCGGGGCGGTAAGCGACATCCAGCGGATCTAGGATGGGCGCTGAACCACTGTGGCCCACTCCTGGCGCCAGCGATTCCAGAAGGCTCGAAGCTTCGGCACGGAGGCGCGTGAGTACCCCGCTCTTCTTCGTCCCAAAGACCGACTCAGAGTACCGCGCATGGATTCGAGGTAATCCGGGAGGATTGGTAGTGGAAGCACGCCGGTGGGGGCACCCCGAATATTTGATGATTCATACGGCTAAGTGCCCGGACGTAAAGGATGGTCTCCCGGAGTCGAAAGCAGGGGTTGAACCCGACCAACGGAGAATATGTGCCGAAAGGATGGACGGAGTTCGCGCCTGGGCACGTTTCGAAGGTTTCGACCCCTCGGCGTTACCCGTCCACCAATCATGCACGAAGGACCGGGAGCCAAGATGGCCACCACAAACTCGCCTTGATCAGTACTCGTCAGGCCCGTGAACCAATTCTGCCCGTACGCGGGACGGATCCCCTCGGTCGCACCTCCGCGGGGCGGCAGAGTCGGAACGAGTGAGCGACAGACTCTTACGATCGAGTATATATCCTCCCCCGATGGCGGGGCGCGTCGGATTCGAGGATCGGCCCACCGCCATCGACCTCTTCGCCGGAGCGGGTGGCACCACATTGGGGCTGCGGATGTCGGGTTTTGACGTCCGCGTGGCCAGCGACAAGGACCGGACAAAGGCCCGCTGGCTCGTCAAGAACCACCGCGGAGTACACGTGTTCGGTGCGGGTCGGCGTACCGGAAACGTTCGGTTACTCGACGCCGACGACCTCCGTCTTGCGGGCGGCCTAAACCATCGGAGGGTGGATTTGCTGGTTTCCTGCCCTCCGTGCCAGGGCTACTCGCTCCAGGGTGCGCGTAGGATTGCCGACCCACGCAACGAGCTGTATCTAGAGTTCGTCCGTATGGCAGCGGAGCTCAAGCCATCGGCGGTCAGCTTCGAGAACGTCCCGGGAATGCTGACGCTCGGTGATGGTCGTTACCTCGCCGATCTAGTCGCTAGGCTAGAAGAACTCGGTTACCAAACATCCGTTTGGAACCTCAAGGCCTCGGAGTACGGCGTCCCCCAAGCCAGGGACCGCCTCTTCGTCGTCGGGACGACAGAAGGCCGGGTCGGCGCCCCGAGGAGGACGGCGAGGGCGCCAACTGTCGGTGAGGCAATCGGCGATTTGCCTACCGCCCCTCTTGAGCGAGGGCGGTCGGCATCCAAACCAATTCCCTACGCAACGGAGACCCACTCCAAATTCGCGAGGCGGATGCGCGGCCGCCGAAAGACTGTCACGGGATGCGAGGTCACGAACCATTCCCGGGAACTGGTCGCTCGGTTTCATCGCCTGGGGCCGGGGGAAGTGGACGCGGGCACACGACACCGTCGCCTAGATTCATGGGGTCAAGCAACTACTCTCACGGCTGGGACGAAGAGCCTCACCGCTTGTCGACCCGTGCATCCCACGCAGGATCGGGTCCTCACGGTCCGCGAGGCGGCGCGGTTGGCCTCCTTCCCCGACTGGTACAGGTTCCCCTGGCAAGTCGCGGAGGCGTGGTCACAGATTGGGAACTCCGTCCCTCCCCTGATGGCTGCCGCCGTATTCCGTAGCATCCGCGCCTCCCTTCCTGCGGGGTGATGGTGGGCGCCCGGTGCGTCGCTTAGGTTCGGGGGGCGGCCCCCGTCGGATCGCCTGGCCCGGCCGTGGACCTGACGCGCCATCAAACCTCTCAAGGCCCGTGATGGCTTTCGACCCCCGTGTCGCGCGCTAGCGAGCTCGTGTATCGAAGCCTCCCGCCCCGCCCCCTCCCGATTCCCCAGCGGAGGCTGGGCCGTATCGCGCGCGCACTGGCCAGAGAATACGGTAGTCCTAGGCTGGGGAACAAGAACGACCCGCTGGACGAGCTGATCTACATCGTCCTCTCGGCGCGCACGTCCGACAGGCTATATCGACGGACATACGACGCTCTTCACAGGGAGTTTCCGGATTGGTCCGGAATGGCGGAGAGCCGTCGAGGCGCGATCGCTAAGGTGATTCGTGAGGGGGGGCTCTCCAGGACGAAAGAAGGTCAGCTGAGAGGTATAATCGAGGACCTAGCCGAGCGCGACGCCCTGAACCTGCGCACCATCCTGGGGCCCATGTCAGACATGAGGGCCGAGGCATTCCTCGTCTCCCTGCCGGGAGTCGGAAAGAAGACGGCCCGTTGTGTCCTCATGTACTCATTGCGGAGAAAGGTGTTCCCCGTCGATACTCACGTCGCGCGCATCCTCGGCCGCATTGGTGGGGGACCACGGCTGCGTCTCGACGATAGCCTACAGGATACCATCCAGCGTCAGATTCCACCGGACCTGAGATACGACCTGCACGTGGACCTCGTGGCCCACGGCCGAGCGATCTGCCTCGCGGTCGGGCCCAAATGCGGTAGCTGCTGCATTCGTTCCGATTGCGCGTACTATCGGGAGCGATCTGCCAGGGTTCTCAGGTCTCGGCTACGAAATACGCCGGATAGTACCGATAGATCTCGCGAAAACGGGCGAGGGCAGTGTCCGAAACCCCCGGCGCGGCGAGCACTCTCTTCTGCTTCAACGGAAGCTGCGCGTTGAGATGCCGGACCTCGTGCGCGGTCAGGGGGGGAACCTGTATGTCGCAGGGTTCATCTGCCGTCCGAATAAAGGGAACGGCCTTCCGCGTGAGCTTGCACTCACGCAGGCGGGCGCGATCGCCCCTCCGGTAGAGAATGCCACCGACTGAGAGCATTCTGGTGGAGTCGGCATATTCGAAATAGAACAGCTGCCGGTACTCCATCCGACTCGGGTCGGTCTCGTCGAGTCCCGAGTTACGTGCGTTTAGAGTTTGTTGGATCCGCGAATCGATATGCTTTCGGAAGTAGCGCGCCGTACCCGATCCCCCCAGGTCCTCTGGTCGGATCGATAGTGCGGGAACGGCCCGTCCTTCGAGCTTGGCGGCTTCGGCCAACCTGTTTGCATCGGTCTCCCTCTCGTCTTTCCCACGCAGCGGCTCGGCGTTGACGGTCACGAGAATCACGCTCCCCGAACCCGCATTCGTGAAGAAGATGCGAACGTCTTCGAGGGAACCGCGGTCGAGGCGGCCGTCGTAATCGAGCCACAGGATCGTTGGGGTTCGCCAACCCCGGAGACGGTCGAGCACCGCCGTAGAGCGGCCGAATCTGAGCTGGACGCAGCCGAAGGGACGATTGAATCGAAACCTGGGTCGGTCACTTTCCTCCACTTCGATGTTGATCATCGTGGCGATCCCAAGGGCACGATGGAACAGGCTGAAATCGGCGAAGAACGGCGAGCCGAATCCAACGTATCGGTAGGACTCCAAGTTGGCGAAGGGGGTCAGGCGTCGGAGCGTCTCTGCAAACATCCGTCTCTCGACGCCTTTGGCGGGACGCAGTTGATAGTTAACCGAGAGGTAGCTGCCCGGCATCTTCAGTTCAACTCGTGGTCGACGTAGTATTGGAAGGTCTTGCGACCGACGACCGGCCCGGGCCTCCTCCCTCTGATACCCAGTCTCTCCCGCGCGAGTTCGAAGATTTCGATCGGCTCGGTGTAAGCGATCTTGGCTTCGGTCTTCTGGGGGCGGCGCACCGGGGGGACCTCAGCCGGACGGACAAGCTCCTCCGAGGGCCGGACCTTTTCGAGCACGACGGACGAGGCGGCTCTTATCGCGTCGGTGATGGGTGTGGGTCCCTTGATGATGTCGAGCTCACGATCTCGGGCGTTCATCAGTTTGATGGCCTGGCGGAGTGCCGGGATCATTAGCAACCGAGCCTTCTGAAAAGCGGCATGCTCCGACTCTACACCGGTCTTGGTAGTGTTCCACGGCAAGAGCGACGGGTTCGCGCAGTCGAAGAATACGTACCCTCGGAACATCGAGTACTGTGGGTGATACTCCGGGTTTCCGTCTCCCCAACCCGTCAGCCGGGTCTTGTCCGCATGGAGGAGCTCTCGACCGTTGCAGTACACGTACCAACCGGCGAGATCGGAACTGGCGAGGTCGGATCCCGAGTCTTCATCGGCCCGGTCTTGCGGAAGCTCTTCCGGCACCCTACCGATCCCCGCGTAGATTCGAGTACGGAGGGTGGTCCTCGGGTTCGGCCTTTCGGTCTTGTCGATGAGGATGGGCTTGATGAGTTTCGATTGAAGTATCTCGACGAATCCGACTTTCGCCGGCACGCCGTTCACGCTGACATGTAGCCCCTTCTCAAGGGCGGCCCGGTGGCGTTCACCGATCCATGACGCGAGGTCCGTAGGATAGGATTCGACCTTGAATGCATCCGCGACTCCGGGGAATAGATGGGTCACCCTCACTTCGGTTCCCCTCTTCTCGGTAGTGTGATGGGTCGATTCGTCTAGTTTCTTGAAATGGAATTCCCACGGTCCGTCTCCCTTCTTCCGCCAAACCTCTACGTCCTCCTCGACTTCGAACAGGGATTTCTCCCATGTCGAGCGGATGTAGAATTTCCTTCCGAGCCGGAAGATCGCGCGTTTCATGCCAATCCCAAATGTCCCGACTGCCCAGGGCGTCCCCCGAGCGCCTTCCTCCCCGGAAACGCGCCCGAATCGGAACGCGTAATCTCTGGCCACCGCCGAGGAGAAACCTCCGCAATTGTCTACGATCGAGAATTGTGACGGGTTCGCCTCGATGCGAACCTCAAGCCCATCGAAAGTGCCGGTCCCTCGGAGGCGCTTTGCACCGTCCACGCTGTTGTCCACCAGGTCGAGGACGACGGCGTCGAGCGGGATGTCCCGCGTGACCATGTCTATGAAGAAGTCTCTCGTCGGCATCGCGACGATCGTCTTCGGGTCGACTCCTGCGCTCGCCTTTGTTCCTCCGGTCATCCTGTTTCCCCGTGCGACGTTGTAATCATGTGGGGGACGTCGATGGAGAACAAGATTCGGCCGCTAGGCTGCCGAGTGCGGGCGCCCCTCGGTGGATTCCTTCCCCCCGCGTGGGATCGCCCCGGCTCATAGCCGGCCTGAGTTTGCGAGTCCGAGGAAACTCTCCAGGTCCACGATCCGAACGGCCTCGCATCCGCGCAGGAAAGGGCTCAGGCCACCGCCGGTGAAGAACTCGCGGAGATGCCAGCCGGGACCTCCAAGGACGAGGTAAGCTACGCTGAAACTACCGTCGCTCCGCTGAATGGCATCCTGGAGGCACATGACTTCGAACGGGACCTTCTGTTCGGCGGTGCCTGACGTTTGCTGCCACTTTAGAGAGACGAGAATCGCTGGGCCCTCTGCCTTTTGGGCCACCAGGTCGACGAAATGGCGGCCCCCGCCGAGCCGAGTCCCTATCGGAGACTTCGGCTTATCTGGCCGGTATCCTCCGTGAGTCAGCGCCGGGAGGACCATCTCCTCAAGGACGTGTCCTGTCGTCGTCGAACCGGGGGGGGTCACGGTTCCGTCCCGCGAGTACCGAGCATTTCTGTCGCGCGGGTCCGATCACCGGTGCAGCTGATCATCCGGGGGGCCCGCAAGAGCTCGATGTTGAACCCGAGTCCGGTGTAAAGCTCCAGAATGCGGGGAGTGGCCTGATTCGAAGCGACCACCGGGCACTCTAGCCTCGACAACCAGTTCGCGAGCCGAACCTGACTGTTCCAATCGAAGCCCTCCTTCGAGTAGTGGGTGAACTCGACGTCATACGGAGGATCCGCGTAGACGAAATCTCCTCGCTGGATAGTCAGGGCCTCGAAGTCACCCGATTGAAAATCCCATCGACGGAATAAGGACCGGTATTCCAAGAAGTCAATCGCATAGTTGATTTTCTTGTACCTCCCGAACGGCGTATTGAATCCGCCCGAGGCGTTGAACCGACAGAGGCCGTTGTAGCAAGTGCGATTGAGGTAGTAGAACAACTGAGCCGCCTCTCCCGACCCGCCCTCGCCGCTGGCGACCAGGCGGTTGAAACGGTCGCGATTCCGGTAGAAGGTTACCCTGTCGTTCGACGCATCGATGGTGATGTGGAGTCCTCGTCGCATCCATCGGTAGAGGTTGACGGGATGAGGGTTGATGTCGGACAGCAGCGCCCGGTCCGGCAATAGTCCGAGGGCAACGCCCAACCCCCCCACGAACGGCTCGACGAGTCGTCGTCCGCGATGCGCGCCCCAGATTGGGACCAGCCGCGGAACGAGCCACCTCTTGCCCCCGGCCCACTTCAAGGGAGGACGGAGGATGGATTCTCCAGGACCCCGGTTCGGAGGGAGGGGCTGCTCCGCTCGGTCCAAACCAGATCCCCGACGGGGTACGCTCACGTTAGCGAGAAGGCCGGAACGACGGTCCGCAATGGAGTTCGAGACCGAATGTATCCGCACGTTCGTCACATCTCCGCAGGACGTGAACCGGTCGCCTCAACCGGGACTACGTCGAGTCGGATCCTCGGTCGTATTCTGACCAGGCGGAGATAATCGCAAATCGTCTGAGCGTACGCGTAGGCATTTCGGCTCCCCCCTTCACCGGGAGGGCTCAAGGTGTCCAACTTCATCCGAAGCGCCGAGACGAGTTCAGCCTCGGACGATTCCGGAGAGACGGTAATCCGAAGTACGTGTCCGTCCTCCGCCGCAACTTCGATGTGAATCGCCAGCTCGCCGCCGGGGTACTCGGCGTCGACCCGTTGAAGGGTGCGGTAGCTCGCCTCGGCCTTATTCAAGGCCGAGCGGTAAGCTTGGGCGAGCGTTCGGTTCCTAGACCATCCCTCTCGGTTCGTGCGAGCGGTCTTGACCTCCTCGGACAAGGAAACAGAGTCCAGAGTCGCGAGCAAATGCTCTTGGACGACCGGAGGAAGGGTTGAGGTCTCCCCTACGATCGCGTCCAGCTCGCGTAGTAGGGCCTCATCGCGGTCGAGGTCTGGAGCCGGGTCTACACTCGCGGCTTCGCGTTCGAGGGACAGGACCCTCTCCCGCAGTGACGTGTCGTCGAGCGTCGTCCCCTCGATTGGGACACTCTCCCTCTTAATCAGGGCGTACCAAATTTCAGCCACCGTAAAGCCCCTGTGCTTGGCGTGCTCGGCGATTCGGTCTAGGACGACGGAAGAGTTTTCCCCGAACCCCAATGTCCTCGCCTGTCCCGAGACCCAATCTGCGAGGTCCCGTAGGGAAGTGTTAGATTCGGTCCACTCTTTCGGGGTCTCGGGGCGAGTTCTTGGAGTCGCCTGCTCCTTGGCCTTCCAAAGCTCGCCGCGGAGCCGGTTTACCGTGATTCGTAACGCCTCGGCGTCTTCCGCGACGTCCTCGGTTGACGCCACATCGTCGTCCTCCGCGTCGCCATCGTCCCCACGTTGCCGTAGCTCCTCGGGGGTAGCTGCTTCGACGACTGGGTTTGCCCTCCTCACCCCACCACCGATTCGACCCCAAGCAAACTCGAAAGCGTCATCGATGGCGGGGCGACTCCACTCGGGGAAGACGATGGCCCTCTCGGACTGGAGGACGAGGGGGGGTTCTCCAATTCCATCCTCCTTGGCCATACGCCGGTGATACCGCCGGGCTTGCCGTTTCAAGGCGATGATGACTCCCTTATCAAGACTTGGAAAATGGGCGGTCCATCCTGACGGCATGCTGGTCCTGCCGACACGGGAACGGCCGCTCGAAGATAAAGACGATTCGAATTTTCGAGCCCGCTGACGGCTGACATGACCCTGCGGAGGAACGAGTTCGAGGGTCGCAGGTGCCCAGACTATCCTCAATACGGGCTCGTTCGGGCACTTCGGGATTCGGCATTTCTTGCCGCGAAGTTGCTTGTCGACGGATGTCCTATAGGCCGCCTCCATTGGACCGACTAATGCGGCCGAAGGTCTGTGGGCAAAGCCCCACCGATCAATAGGCGTATCTAGCAGGCAGACTATGCCGAGTGCGATGGGGGACGACCCGGCGGGACAACGCCGGCTGACGGTTGGCGATTTGTTCTGCGGGGCCGGTGGCTTCTCCGAGGGGTTCGCCCAGGCAGGTTTTCGAATCGTTTGGGGCGTTGATAACTGGGGAGTCGCCGCCGAGACACTGAAGCGAAACCACCCTGAGGCGAATGTTCTCCGTGCCGATATCATGACCTTGGACCCGAAGGAAGTCGGACTCAGTCGGGTGGACGTTCTGATCGGGAGTCCTCCTTGCGTCCACTTCTCACCGGCCAACCGCGGGGGAAATGGAGATCGCCAGGCCGGCATGGAGCTTGTTCGTCGGTTCCTATGGTTCGTGGACCGGCTCCGACCCAAATACTGGGTCATGGAGAATGTGCCGGCGGTGGAGCCGGAGCTCCGAACGGCCATTCACCAGGGAACGCTCTTTCCCGGTCGGGCCTCCGTCGGTTCCACCTACATTCAGGTGTTGGACGCGTCTTGGTTCGGAACGCCGCAAGCGAGAAGGCGGCTGCTCTTCTCGAACTTCCCACTTCCCCAGCTTCCGATTGAAGGCGCGGCCAGTCGCGCGTTAACCCTCCGTCAAGTCCTAGACGCTCTTCCCGGCCTCGATTCACCGCTCGATCCCCGGACCACAGTCAAAGACCCGGTCTATCACGGGCTTCATATTCGGGCTACGCAACTACGAGATCACTTCGAAGACGATAGGTGGCGCCTGTCCCTCGAAGAGCGCCGCCGTGCGAAGCAACAGAAGCGCACGCACCCAGTATACGGAAGAATGGTGTACCCGGACAGGCTCGACACTCCCGCCAGGACCATCACAGCGACCCGCACCGGTGGATCGCGGTCGACCATCATCGTCCGTTGGCCTCCTCGGGGAAGACGTTACCGGACCCTCACCACGCGAGAGTGCGCCAGCGTCCAGGGCTTCCCGATAACCTATCAGTTCTGGGGATCGAACCTACGCGACCGGGACCGATTGGTCGGAAATGCGGTCCCACCGCCATTGGCGAGGGCGATCGCGCGTTCGATACTGGCTTCGGAAGGGCTTCCGATGCGCTCCCTCCCGAAGCTCAAGCCCACAGGGCTGCTCGCACCCATATGCCCTCCTATACGAAGAAGCACCGAGCGCCACGCCCCGGCCTACAGGCGCTTCAGGGGCGTGGTCCCGTTGGCCGAGTGGCGTCACGACCGACGCGTTGAACTCGATAACGACACCAGAAATGTCGTGAGGAGCAAGAGCCCCGACCGGGCGGGGTCCGTCCGATGGAGGGCCCGGCTTTACCTCGGATATGCGAGGGAGTACAAGTGCTACCAACCAAACATCGACGATTGCCTGGAGCTTGCGAGGAACGGCCTGGCAGCCGGCCCATCGGGGGCCCAGGCCGATTCGGCCTATCGAACCCTCCTGATAGAAACGCTACGGGTCTGCTTGAACGGGTTCCCCACAGCACGAGAACTACAATCGCATTGGACCGGCAGGACCCGAGGTGGGGCGGGCCCGGAATGGGTCGTCGGAGAAGTTCGAAGACTGGTCGATGCATCGTTCCCGCGCCGACGGTGGGATCGCGTCCCGGTCTCGAATGCTCTGGGACAAAGATTCCTGGGACGACGGCTAATCAGCCGTGGAAAGGAGGCCCCGCGTGGCCTGCCGCTACCCCTGCCGATCCGTACGATGGCCGCTGCGACGGCACTCGTATTCGCTTGCGAACGGCTGAACCACGGCACGGGGCGTTTGGAGACCGTGCTCGGCTCGCTCCTAGAACCCCGAGGGACGGGAGCTAGTTCGACGGGCGTGCTTCCACAGGTTGGGGCCCCGGAAGGCCGTCTCACACCCGAAAGGGTTCAAGGGACGTCACTCGGCATACGCTGAACTCCGCAACCTTCTCCCCCCCCGCCGGCGGACCGGTTCAAGCAGCATTAATCCCCCAAGAGACTCAGGGTGGTCAAGGCACTCCGAATGGCAACGGGAGCGGTTCCGGTCGGTCAACCAGACCTAGCCGCCGGATGCGCAACCATTCCCCCGGACAAGCTCGGTACATGGGTGCCGCTCCTCGTCCGCCTCTACAAGTTTGAGGCCTCGCTGGTTTCGGGCTCGGGATCGTCGCGCCGGGACATTCAAGCCTGCCTTTGGAGCGTCGACCAACTCCGGGCTTGGCTCGGGATTGGGACCGGCACCCCCGAGGAAGCTGAGCTCGCCAGCCTGATCCATCATCTATACCGCCAACGTCAGATCATGAAGATTCCTCCGGCTGACGGACTTCCCGAGCGTTATCTGACGCGGGTAGCAGAGACGGTGCGAATCCTCGGCCACACGTACGAGTTCTGGTGGCGTGGGCGGCCCGGTGTCGACGCCGTCCGATGGCTGGCGGAAACGAAATGGGTCCCCCGTCGGGATATTCCCGCGGCCGACTATCTCTCTCGCATCGTCGCGCTCGTCGGAGCCGACCTACCTGCTGGGGCCATCCCCCCCGCTCTCCAGCCAGCGGTGGCGGCGGCCGTGGCCGCAGTCGGTGGAGAGCTCTCAGTGGATGACGACTGGAGGAATGCGCTGTTCTCCAAGTTTCAGCTGGATTCGGCCGTCAAGATACTCGGGTCGCAGATTCGTCCACAGGGGCACCAACCTGCCCAGATCCTGACCGCCGGCGTGGGCTCAGGTAAAACAGCGGCATTCCTCGTGCCGGTGGTTACCTCGGCGGTCATGGCCCGGCTGGGGCCCCGACCGAGCCCCCAAGTGCAGCTCCTGCTCTATCCGCGACAGGCGTTGGCCCGGGATCAGTTTCAGACCCTCCGGCGAATAACACAACTGATTCCGGGAACTCCTTTGGAGGTCTGGCTCGATCATACGTCGGCGTACGAGCGGGAGGGCTTGAGCGTCATTCAGGGTCTGGATAGACACTACGCCCCTACGGCTCCTCACATCGATATCATCGTCCTGACGTTGGAGACGCTGAAGAGGCGCCTCCAGTATCCCGCCTTCGTACGCCGAATGGCGAGCGGCCTGACCCGAGTCGTGCTGGACGAGATTCATCTCGCCTCCGGTGTCCAAGGGGCGCACATCGCGCTCCTGATGACCCGTCTGAAGCAGATTGCCCCAAACCGACGAATTCATTGGACGGCAGCGTCGGCCACGGTGGCGGTTCCTCAAGACCACGCATCCCGGATCTTCGGCCTCCGACGGCGCGAGGTGGAGTTAATCAGGGTCGAAGAGGGGGAACTGGCGGAGGACGGCCTCGCTCACCACGTCTTCCTCCGGCCTAGTAGCACTATTTCCAGCCTAGGTATACTCGTCAACGCGACGAGTTTGCTCGTTCACAGCCGCCGCGAGGGGATGAGCACCCGAGGGGAGACGCCGCAATCGGACCGAGGCCGGCCCAAGACCATCGGATTCGCCGACAGCCTCGATCTCTTGGGACGATGGAACGGTGACCTGCGTGAGAACGAACGCACCGAAAGCTCGCGCATGAGGCCGCATCCGGAGGATCCGCCATTCACTGACTGGACGACTCTCCAGCGTGAATTGCCATACCCCCTCCGCTACCGGAGACCGCTGGACCGCAGAATCCGAGCCGAAGGAGGTGTTCCCGACGCTCCGGGCGACGCATTGGGGCAGGTGCTTGTGTCTCACAGGTCCACCGAAGTCTGCGGGGCCTGTCTCGCCGGCCAACGAATCACTTTGGAAACGTCTGTCCCCGCTGCGACCATGGCCGAACTGGGCAAGCTGGTCTATCGGAGCCCGCATTCACCCACTGACAAAGTCAAGAAACTGGCGGTCTCAAACCCGGTGTTCGGCTCCTCCCAGCCGATCGGAACCCTGGACCTCTGCCCGTACCTGCGCGCCGGCGCCTGTCTATGGTTCGGCGACGACGTCGCCGACGGCCCCTCGGCGGTCGCCGCAATTCCGGGACTGACGAGGCGGCCCCGGTACGAGTGGAAGGATGTGGCCAGGTCGACGGTCTACACCGCGCGCTCGACCTCGACCGATGGAGACGACCTCGCGGAGGTCGTATATCGTGAGTCGATAGCGAACGTCTACGATGTAGGACCCCACGACAGCAGGATTGGCGTCGACGTGGTCCTAGCGTCACCGAGTCTGGAAGTCGGCGTCGACCTGCCCATGCTGACCGAGAGCATCATGACCAAGGCCATCCGAAACGTCGCGACCTACCGGCAGAAGGCCGGGAGGGTCGGCCGGGAGACCGGCTTGGACGCCGTCAACGTTACACTGGTGACGGACAGTCCGCTCGACCTGCATTACTATAGACAGCTCCGAAAGCTCGTGTCGCTGGGGAGGCTCGATCCGATCCCCCTCAAGGACAAGAACGAAGCCGTCGTGAAGTCGGCGGTCTACTCGGCGATTTGGGATTGGCTCGCCGTTAAGGGCGACCTCCCTGAGGTCATACCCCGCACGCTGACGCTGGGTCGGACGACCGCTTTCACTCAGGCACTCGGTCGGTGTCTGGGTCGGATCCGCAGCGACCGTCCTGGTCTCGGGCAGACGCTCGGGGCCGTTTCGAGGGGAGCGTTCTCCCCCACCGGAACGGAGATCGCCGCCGCAATCTCCCAGGCGGAAGCCGAAATCGGGCTGCTTCTTGAGGAGTGTTCGGGAACTCTAGAGGAGACGCGTGTCACGGGCGAGTTCCGGATCGCGGACGCTTTCGTCCTCCGGCTCAACAACGTCTCGGTCCGGTCGCGCGCCGATCCGGCTGCACTGCGGAAGTTCTATGAGTCACTCAAACAGTACCTTGAGGTACGCGCAGGGATTCCGCCTGACCGTCCCGATCTCGTAGAGAGCTTCAAGGAGCTCGATCGGGCGCAGGGTACCGGGTCCTGGAATTCGACCATAGTCACAGCGGCGGTCGCCGCGACACGGGGATGGTGCGTCGCAAACCCGAGCGATCCGCTCCACGACGACATCGAGGGTCTCGCGAGCTGGGCACTGCCGCGGATGCAGAGCGCGTTGGCCGACCTCGAACGACGCGGGATCAACCTCCGTCAACATTACGCATTTGACCAATTCGACAAACTCTGCGTATCCAGCATCCAGCGGGCGCACTACCTCTCGTACGTCCTGCAATCTCTGCCAGTTTTCGGGTCCGAGCGCCGGGATAACTGGTTCGTTCGTCCCGAGAATCTCTACACCAACCCGTACGAACGAACGACCGCGATCCTCGACGAGCAGCGCCGCCCTATCGACAACGTACCGGTGCCCGAGGCCTTGTTCGGCTTCGTCCCTGGAACGTGGACGTACCGCTTGCCCGGCGGGCCGTACAAGGTCAAGACCGGCGCGCTGGAATTCGTAAAGGGAGGTCCGATGAGGGTGAATCTCGATTCGGTTGCCGCGGCCACGGGAGCGAGCTTCCGCCGCCTGACGGGAACGGTGCCCGATCCCTTCGACTCTACGAGGGAGCTCTCAGTGTATGAGCCGGCAGCCGTCGCCATCTTCCGGGTCCCGTATGGGAAGTACGTGGTGATGGACCCCGTCACTCACCGAGTCCTAGACCAGGATGAGGCGGAGACATCTCGTTCCGCCGACGAAGCAGGGGGGCACAGGACCCCTCACGTCAAGATACCAAAGTCGTACCTCTCTCAATGGGTCAACGTCGTTTCGCCTGGCGAGACCCCCGCAGGGCTCGAACTCCCCGTAGATCCCGATGAAGGCACGCTGGCGATTCAAGACGGTGAGGTGCTCCTAACTGGGGCCCAGGCCACCGAACGCGTCCGCCACCCTCTGTCAGAGGCGTTGTTCGAGGGTATACGGCGGCACGACCGCCTCCATATCACCGAGTTCGTAACTTCGGCATCGCGGTCGTATTCGGGAAGGGCTGCGGCCGGCGTCGAGCTAGCGTTCAGTGACTCCTACGGCGATGCCGCGCTTGGGACCAAATACCCGACGGAGGGGCTGTCGTTCGACCTCAAGCGCGATTTGGTCGAGGAACTGGTCGCGGACGTCTCCGCTGCAATGGTCCGCGGAACACCGGAGTGGACTGCGTCCCTCTTGCGTGCGGTCCGGGCACTCATCCAATCGGAGTCGCGTGCGGCCGGGAACCCGCTCAGCGCCTTCCTCGCTAACGATGTGATATCAGTCCTGCTACAATCACTGTGGCCGCTTGAGTCACCGCCTAGTTTCGGATCGCTCAAGCGAGGCATGGACTCCCTGTCAAACGACGGAGAGCGACTTAGGGCGCTAGCCGATGCGCATTCTCGAAAGAAGAGGGGACTCCTCGCCACCGATGACGAGTCGCTGGGCGGCTCGGTGGTCGGACCCGACGAAGCTTCAGTGGTGGCTGACACCGAACGCCTCGTCGAGGGAGTCAAAGTAGCCGCGGCGGCGCTTGGAGGGGAGACTGCCCTCCTGGAGCGGTGGATCCGTCGAACGCTCCTAACATCCTTCGGCGTGACTTCCCTCCTCGCCCTTCAAAAGTTCTCGGGCGCGACGGAGGACGAGATCGGATTCGACATCGGCCCCGGCCCCTGGGACGGGACCAGGGATCCTAGGGTCTACCTATTCGACCGCTCGATCTTTGGCAACGGTAGCACGGAGACCGCACGAAGCTACCTTCACCTGCCGCACATCCTACGGCACGGCGAGACCGAGTGGTCGAAGCTACTTCCCTCGGAAGACTACTTGAGCGCTCTCGAAGAGGAACTGATGCAGTGCCTTCAGTTTCATGCGGACTCCTCCGCGCTCGTCATGTTGGACGGCTCGCACGCAGTGGGGATTGCCGGCTTGAGGGACGTAGAGGACCAGGCGCGCGATGTCTACGAGACCTCTTCGCCCTTTTGGAACCGAATGGGGGTCCTGGGTTTCGGGGACGCCTGGCGCCTCCCCATCGCCCGGGAGATGGTCGGCTTCCTCGAAGATAGGTTGGACGTCCACCGTGACGATCTCATTCGCGCCACGACGATCTGCTGGAACGGGTGCCCAGAATGTGTCGTCCTCGGGGACGGTGGAACCGGGGGCCTGGAAGGACGCGCATACGTCGACAAGGCAATTCTCGATCGCTGGTTCCAGCTTGGTCGCCACCGGAGTTCCGAGTATCGCAGCCTCGCACCGAGTCTCCTAATCACCCAGGGATTCGAACTCCCGTTGGGCCGCCAGCATAGCGTCGTATTCGATAGGGGGACGCGTCGCCTGCGATCGGTGAGCCTACCGTGGACTTTGGGCTTCGAGATAGATCGTGGCGCGACCAGTCCGGCCCTGAATCTCGTACTCAGGTGTTCGGACGTCAGCGGGATGCCGGCCCCGCTCGGGGGCGGGGCCTCGGTCGGAATGAGCGCGATGGCCCTGAAGCGACTGCTGTGGTTCGACTTGTTGTCGAGCGCCTACTTGGATGTGCTAGGTCTCCTGCAGCCGGATGACAAGCACGTCGAGTTTCTCTCCTACGACATGTCCGACCTGTGGTTCGACGATGTGGGTCTCTCCCCTCGCATGCTTGGGTCCGTGTCCGCGGTCGCGGCGATGGACCGGGCGCCCGTAGATTTCCAACGGCTCTCCGACCTGATCGAGTGGTTGCTCCGCCGTCGGTTCAGGGTGACGATCTGTGTCGACCGGCAGAAGGCTCAGGACTCGCGAGTCGCCACCTTCCTCCGCAAGGTCGCCTCCGTGCCGGGCGGGACGGCGACGATCCTGACGAACGAACTCGAACCCGAACGGGGACTATTCCACCCGAAGGTCTTGGTGACTCCCGTCGGCGCCCTGCGAGGATCCGCCAACATCACCGAGGCGGGGTCGGGGCGAAACGACGAGATGATCGATTACGCCGGTGCCGGGTCCCCCGAGTACGACGCCATCCGCCTGCGGGTCGCCGACCTGCTTCAAGGGGGCGTGCCGTGGGTCGACCGCCCTAGCGGATCCACCTGAGCTCCGCCGGCGACGTACGCCCCCCCGGGTTGAAGATTGTGTGCGATCCCGCTCTGGCGGCCCCGAGATAGGGTCGGGCGACCTTCCCTCGTGGACACCCTCATCACCCGTGACGTCTATCACGACCACCCGCAACCAATCACCAGGGAGATGCACTTTCCTTTGGCTTGCCGAATGCTTTGTCGTTTCTCGCTCAAGTATCGCGCGACCCTCGACTGCGTAGAGCTTACGGTGGGGCTGGGCCACTTCCATGATGACCCTACTATCGGAACTACCCATAATTAGTGGCCTAGTCTAGGAAAAGAGTAGACCGACGACCTTTATCTATAGCAGATCCTATGCCTTGTAGCAGGTTGCGCGTAAGGTTCCACACAGGCTTGGCGAACATGAAGATCATCAAGAAGGGCGACACGATCGAAGTGAGCGGGGAGGAGGAGGAGTTCGATCTCCTACACCAGGGATTCCGCGTCCGACCGGGGCAGCGGATCACATGGGCTCTCGGAGTTCGTGAAGCCCGTGGCTCGTCTCGGCCACGTGAAGATGGGACTTCCCCGCCTCCCGATCCTTCCGACTCGGAAGCGTTTACCGAGTTCCTACGAAGGGACCCGCGTGTCGCGGAGGCCCTGGATAGGTTCGTTCGTTCCACCCCCCTGGGAACGCCGGAACAGTTCCTCCGCACCGAGCTCCGGCTCTTCCCTCCTAAATTCGGCGCCCGTGGCCCGTATGCGGGGGCGTACAACTCGCTGTACTCCAGGTTGCGGACCCTTCGGGTGAGGCAAGGACAGTCGCCCACCCTCACCGGCAGTGAAGCTGGAGACCGGGACGAAGCGCCCCAAGCTGAGCGAGGGCGCGTCAAATGGCCTCACAGGGATCGGAGTGGTGAGAAGCCTCCCGTCCACTTCCCTACCCAAGCCGAGGTCGTAAGGGCGCTCCAGAGCCTGGCAGAAAGCGGAGGGCCGGTGACGGTCCGCGACGTTTCGCGCCAGGTCGCTAGCGGACAGGATGCGGAGAACGTGCTCCTGCGTCGACGGGTTTCCGCCTACCTCTCCCGCGCGCGCCCGATGCTTGCGAAAAAGCTCGGTGGAACCTGGGTGACCGTTCCACCACGGAAGGGCACTCAAGGTGGCGGCTGGAAGCTGATAATCGGAGGCGCCTAGTGAGCGACCGCCACCTCACCTCACGATCGCCGGCATCGGACCGACAGGAGGTGGAGGACGCACCGACCGAGCAGAGGTCACCTCGTCGCCTTAGTGCGGACCGAGGATACGGGAGACCAGAACCTGAGGTGCGTGCCTCATGCCTATGAGAGTGGCCTGATACTATAGGGTGACGCCCGTCGGTCGCCGGCTTGGCGGCTGACGGTAACCCGTTCCGGGCCCATCGGGCGCACGTTGGAAATGCGGTGGTGGTGTAGCGTCGTCGCACGCCCCATGCCGGGGTAGAACGGGCTCAGAACCCGTCCACCGCGATCCGCGCAAGCAGGCGGGGTCAATGAGTCAGGTGCGAAAACGAAAGGTCGAGGGTCCCTGGCCACGGAGCCAGGAGCCGGGAGCCGACAGGCCCTCCGACCTCAATGAGTTTGGGGGGGCGCAAGTGGAGGACTCCCACACGCGCGAGCCAGCGCCTCAATCGGCTGAGCGACGTCCGTCGCCCTTACCCTTTGAGGGAGTGGGCCCCACTCCAGATAGTTTGGTGACAGAGGCGGATCGAGATTCCACGTTCACCGCCCAGAGTATCGTATCGCCCGGACCCAATCCAAGCACGGTTGCTACCGATTGCGGAACCGTAGTCTTCAACGAATCCGATCCCGCGGCCGCCAAGAACGCCCTCGACTCAAACTTGCTCGGCACGTCGGCCCCCGCAGGAGCAAATCGAAGGCGAGCAGATAAAACAGGCCTACCGGTGGGCATATCGTTAGGACGAATGTATATCTACCCGAGGAGTAATAGGTCTAAACATAGGCCTATGCCGGTAGGGTGGGACGACGGGATCGCGGCCCGTGACCGACGCGCTTTGGCGCATATGGCGCAGAGTCCGAATTCGGTCGAGCCGCTCGGGAAGATCGGGTTCAAGGTCCGCGCCTCCAACGGTCACGGGTTCTACACCATCAGGCTCGAAGCCGGTGTCTGGATCTGCGACTGCCCAGACTGGGAGGAACGCCGGCTCCCGTGTAAGCACGTCATGGAGATGCTTCACTCGCTCGATCCCTCGCGGACCCCAATCGAGGCAGCCGCCCTAGATACCGGCAGGAAGCGGTACAGCCGGGACTGGCCGGCATACGATGCGGCGCATAGGGACGAGCCGCTACATTTCGACCCCCTCATGTGGGACCTCTTGGAGCCACTAGACTCACTTGATCCGCCCCGGGCCGCGGGGAAACCTGGCCGACCGTCTACACCCCTTAGGGTGCAGTTCCTGGTCGCGGCGAAGTATGTGCGCTCCAAGCGGGGTTCTCGGGGCGCCAATGGAGAACTGGCGAAGGACTGCAAGGCCTACGACACCCTCCTGTCGCGGCCTCTGAACGAGTCGGCGCCCTCACGCTTGTTCAATCGGGCTGGCGTGACTCAGCTGATAATCGAGCTCATTGAGAGGTCGTCGATGGCCATGGTTGACATTGAGGACGGGGGAACTGTCGCGCTCGACTCTACCGGGTTCTGCATCGAGTGCCGCGGGGCTTACTGTACCGAGAAGCACGACCCGGGTCGTCGGCACACGTGGATCAAGGCCCATATCGCGGTTGGCGTGAAGACTCACATTATCCTTAGCGCGAAAGTCACGGACGAACACGGCGCGGATTGCCCCCAGTTCCTGGACCTGCTCAATAGGGTTGTGACGCGGGGTCACAAGCCTGCGAGGGTGGTGGCCGACAAGGCGTACTTGAGTCGAGAGAACATCGACGGGGCCATCGCACTGGGAATCGATCCGAAGATCCCCTTCAAGATTAACTCAGTGGCACGGGCGAAGGGGAGTCCGGCGTGGAGGCAGAAGTATCACGAGTTCATGGCAAAGAGGGAGGAGTTCGATCGGGCCTACCACCTCCGATCGAATGTGGAGAGCGTGAACAGTGCCGTCAAGCGCACCCTCGGCGAACAGCTACTATCGCACAACTCGATCGCCCGTTTCAACGAATTCCTGATGCGCCTGCTCTGCTACAACATTGGGGTCGTCGTCGAACAGGCCTACGAGCACGATATCATTCCAAACGTTAGGCGCCGTGGGAAAGCCAAGGTCAAGCGGACGAGGGCGCGGACCCTCGATTCGGTGCGCGAATTTATTGGCGGAGCCCCGAAAGAATCGGTCGACTCCGGGCTACCGCTATAGAAAAAATCCCACAGCCGTCCCGGATGGAGACTCAGGGTGGCCCGACTGGCTCCCACGTCGCTGCGTCTAGCATTGGCCCTGACCCGTAGGTTTCATCGGTCCCGCAGTTGGGGATGCGAGAAGGGCGTCAGTGCGGGAG
>Ga0187867_10000936_pt1 | contig 25613 bp, 22 predicted proteins | sample June2016WEW_13_1_FD_132976 | JGI IMG/M metagenome (GOLD analysis project Ga0187867, IMG submission 132976) | Peatland microbial communities from SPRUCE experiment site at the Marcell Experimental Forest, Minnesota, USA - June2016WEW_13_10 | ecosystem: Environmental > Terrestrial > Soil >... | reverse complement strand
GGCCGACCCGCGCCGCGCCAGCCCGGCATCCGCGGCGCCGACGCCGATTACGCCTCCTTTATCGAAGCCATGGACAACATCGCCCGTCCCGCGGCCGCCAAACTTATCGCCCAGCTTCCGGCGCTGAAATACCAGCATCTCCTCGACGTTGGCGGGGCTTCGGGAACGTACACGATCGCGTTTCTCCGTGCCAATCCCGCGGCACGGGCAACGATTTTCGATCTGTCCGAGGTTTTGCCCCAGGCGAAAGAACGATTGAAGAACGAAGAATTATCCGACCGCGTGGACCTGGTCGCCGGCGACTTTTATTCCGACCCGCTGCCTGGCGGTGCGGACCTGGTGTGGCTGAGCGCCATCGTGCATCAGAATTCCCGCCGGCAGAACCGGGAGTTGTTTGCCCGCATTTTCGAGGCTCTGCTGAGCGGCGGTCATGTCCTGGTTCGCGACTTCCTCATGGAACCTTCGCGGACCGCTCCCGTGGGTGGAGCGTTGTTCGCCGTGAACATGCTCGTGGCGACCGAAAAGGGCGGCACGTACACGTTCGAGGAACTCCGTGACGATTTGGCCGCGGCGGGCTTCGCCGATTTACGGATTCTGCGGCGCGACGACACCATGCATTCCATCATTGCCGCGCGAAAACCCTGAAATACCGCCCATGATCGGGCGCGATTCAGGGTCCTCCCCTCGAATCGGAGACATCCGGATGCGAACTCATGTCTGGGCATCGAGAACCGATGCGGCGGCTTGAAGACGCTGAAGAATCTGAGGGAGCCAATCCTCGTGCTCGCTCTTCATGAGGCAGGCACGCAAGCAGGTGATCTGATCGGCATCCCAATCGCGTACCGGCGCTGCCGGCTCAACCATTGCGCGGGGGAAGGTTGCCAGGGCCAGGTGCAGGTCTTGCCGCGCCGCGGCGTCGAAGAGTCGGCGGGCGCGGGTGGAGGAAATTGTCGCCGACGGTGCGCGGACAGCCCATGTTACGATGTCCAGTTCGGGCTGGAACAATGGGGCGAATCTATCCTGATTCTCAAGAGCTTGATGCAACGTCTTGGCCGCATTGCGGCAGGTTTCCAAGCCGCGCGCAAACTCGCCGCCGATTTCCAATGGAAACATCTGTAAGGTGGCCCAAAGTGCCACCGCGGCGGCGCCGGGGCGAGAGCATTCCAACGAGATTTCCCCCAAATGCAGTTGCGATGAACTGAAATACGTATAGGGTGAATCGTGGCAATAGAACCGGCCGACGGCCGGGTCGCGGAACAGCACGCATCCGCAGCCATAGGGCTGGAGGCCATGCTTGTGCGGATCGACGACGATGGAATCGGCTTGGCCGAGCAGGTCGAACGCGCGGCGCGCATGGTGATCGAGATTGCGGGCCAGAGTGAAGTAGCCGCCATAGGCGCAGTCCGCGTGGATGCGAAAATCGTTTCGCTCCCGCAATGCCAGGATTTCTGGAAGCGGATCGACGGCGCCGGCCGCGGTTGTGCCCAACGTTACAACCACAGTCCCCACCTCGCCCGATGCGATGGCTGGTTCCAGCGCCGCCATGCTCATCCGACCGCGGGCGTCGACCGGGATGCTGCGGAACGGCACGCCCAACACCGCCGATAGGCGAGCGTGGGTGTAATGCGCCTGGGCGGATGCCGCGATCGCCTTATCCGGACGCAACTGGCGCGAGATCCATAGGCCCTCAAAATTTGCCATTGTGCCGCCGCCGCACAAATGGCCTAAATGAGTATCCCAGCCAAACATTCGCGAGATCTGCGCTACCGCTTCCTTCTCCATGACCGAACTGGCTCGCCCGCCATCGAAGGCATGGTTATTCGGATTGAGCCACATCGCTAGGGCATAGGCGAGCCGGGCCACGGGATGCGGGGGTTTGAGCATCTGCCCGGCGTACAGGGGGTGATGGTAAGGATAATTGTCGCGCAGGCGCTGGGCCGTTGCCAGCAGGACTTGCCGCATCTTTTCCTGGTCGGCCGAACCATGGATCGGCGGCAAATTGGCGAAGCCTTCGTCGAGCGAAGCCAGGGCCTGCTCGAGCAGCGCGATGCTCTCATGATCAAAAGCCATGTCGTGTCGGGCCGTGATATAGGCCGTTGCCGCTTAGGTCAAGCCGGCGAACAGATCAGCACTGGGAACGGCATGGATGTGATGGCTGGCCAGCACTTGCACGGCGCGATCGGGCTCGTCGAAGCGGAAGATCATGGCCGCGTGCTTGTCCTGCCGGCCATGCACGAAGGCGTACACGTAAGCGATGCCGAGGTTCTCGCTGTCGAGCACGTCGAGCACGTCGGCCAAGCCGCCCGGGCGGTCGGGAACGTCGATGGCGATGACCTCCGCCACGTTGACGACGCACCCCGCGTCGGTCAGCACCTGCCGGGCCCGCTGCCAGTCCTTGACGATCAGGCGGAGGATTCCGTATTCGGCGGTGTCGGCGAGGTTGAGCGTGAGGATGTTGATGCCCGCGCCCGCCAACAGCCGGCAGGGCACCTTCAGCGCGCCCGGACGATTCTCAAGGAACAGCGAGAGTTGATGGAGCTTCATAAGCGTTCCCTAGACGTTAGTTCGCTGATCGAGCACGCGCTTGGCTTTGCCTTCGCTTCGCTGCAACGTGCGGAGTTGCACGAGGCGGACGGCGGCGTGAATGCCGATGGTATGTTCAATGGATTCCGCCAACTGCCGCTGGAGGGCCTCAAGCGTGCCCACCTTGTCGGAGAAAACTTCGGGCGTCACTTCGACTTGCACCTCGAGGTGATCAAGCCCCTTGTGGCGCGTCAGCACGATCTGGTAGTGGGGCAGGGTGCCCCGCGCCCCCAGCAGCGCCGCCTCGATTTGCGACGGGAAGACGTTAACTCCGCGCACGATGATCATGTCGTCGCTGCGCCGGCCGATGCGTTGGATTCGCCGGAGGGTCCTGCCGCACGGACACGGGCCGGCGATCATGCGCGTGATGTCGCGCGTGCGGTAGCGGATCATCGGCATCGCCTCCTTGCTGAGCGTGGTCAGCACCAGTTCCCCCTCCTGGCCTTCTTCCAGCACCCGGCAAGTCTGGGGGTCGATGATCTCGGGGTAGAAGTGATCCTCAAGGACGTGCAGGCCGTTCTGGCAGGCGCATTCGATGCCGACGCCTGGACCGATGATCTCCGTGAGCCCATAGATATCGAAGGCGCGGATGCCGGAATCCTCCTGGATGCGCTGCCGCATGGCATCCGACCAGGGCTCGGCGCCGAAGATGCCGGCCCGCAGTGCGCGGGGGTTGACGCCCAACTCGCGCGCCCGCTCCAGCAGATGGACGAAATAGCTGGGCGTGCAGCAGATGACGGTGACGCCGAAATCATTCATCACCATGATCTGCCGTTCGGTGTTGCCGCCGGAGATCGGGATGACGGTGGCGCCCAACGTCTCGGCGCCGTAGTGCACGCCGAGGCCGCCGGTAAACAGGCCGTAGCCATACGCGTTCTGGATGACGTCGCCGCGGTGAACGCCGCAGGCTGCGAAGCAGCGCACGATCGCCTCGGTCCAGACGTCCAGGTCCTGGCGTGTATAGGCCACGACGATCGGCTTGCCCGTCGTGCCGCTGGAGGCGTGCAGGCGCACCACGTCTTCCATGGGCGAGGCAAAAAGACCAAACGGATAGCTGTCGCGCAGGTCCGACTTGACCGTGAACGGTAACTGGGCCAGGTGTTCCAGGCTGCGCAGGTCTTCCGGCATCAGCCCGCGATCCTGCATTCGTTGTCGAAACAGGGACATGCGCTGGTACGAGCGGTTCACGCTGGCGCGCAGCCGACTCAACTGGAGCTCGCGCAAGCGGTCGACCGGCAAATAGTCGGGCGCGCTGGCCGTGTGAAACCCTCCCGCGCAATCGTTCCAGAGCCGTTGCATTTTGTGCGTATCCTATCTTGCGGCCTGCCCGTCCGCCTCGGCGCGCTGCCGCGCCAGGCGAATTCCTGTTTCGAAGGCCTGCGCATTAGCCTTATGCCACTTGGCGTCGAGGTTGGCCTCGATCGCTTCCCGCCAGTGGCGCGGCTCGATGGGCAGTCGCCAACTGAGCGCGCCCAGCAGGGCCATGTTAACGTTCTTGCCTGGCGCCGGCGCCGCCTCGCCCACCAGCGACGGCTCGATCAGCACGCCGCCATCACGCAGCAGCGGCATCACGTTGGCCACCTGGTCGGACGCCAACACGACCAGGTAATCGGCTTCGCCCGCGGGCACCATCGGGCTGAGCACTTCCTTGCCGAACCGCACGTCGCTGGAGACGGAGCCACCGCGTTGGCTCATGCCGTGGATCTCCGCTTTTTTCACGTCAAACCCGGCTCGGCATGCCGCGTCCGCCAGGATGTCGGACGCCTTGATCACGCCCTGGCCGCCCAGCCCGCAAACGATCACGTTGGTCACCTCGCTACGCCGGCTCATGCGCGCACTCCTGGCAGGCTTGGGCTTCCTGCTCGTACCTGCGGATTTTCCCCGCCGCCAGGATGCACGGCCTGCGGGAAATGATCACCGACAGCTCGTTGCGCGAGAGCCGATCCATCAGCAGCTTCTCGAATCCCGCCGGGTCGGCGCTGGCGTCCATCACGTCCACGTGATGCACGCCCACCGCTTTGCAGACGTCTTCGATTTTCACGCGGTTGGTCGGCTCGTGCCCCAGCTTTCGGCCGGTGGCGGGATGCTCCTGCTGCCCGGTCATCGCCGTCGTGCCGTTATCGAGGATCAGCAGCACATGGCCGGTGACAGGCGGATTGTACACCATTTCCACCAGCCCGGTGATCCCGCTGTGCATGAACGTCGAATCGCCGATGACGCTGACCACCCGCCGAGCCTCGGCCTCCGGCAGCACGTGCCGCAGCCCCAACCCCACCCCTAGACTCGCCCCCATGCACAGTTGGGTGTCCATCGCCTCCAGCGGCGGCAAGGCTCCCAGCGTATAGCAGCCGATGTCGCCCGCCACAATGCAGTTGAGCTTGCGCAGCACGCAAAACGGAGCGCGATACGGGCAGGCGGCGCACAACTCCGGCGGCTTGCCCTTCAGCGGCGCGGCTTCGGGCGAGACATCGCCCGCCACGATCCGCCGAACCCGCGTGACGTTGAGTTCCCCAAAGCGGTACATCTCCGGTTTGGATTCGACGCGAACCCCGGCGGCGCGGATCGCGTCGGCCAGGTATGGATCGCCTTCCTCTATCACCAGACATCGATCCACCCCCGCGACGAACTGCCGGATCAACCTGATCGACAGCGGATAGGTCACCCCGAGCTTGAGCATGCTCGCCGCGGGGCTGGCCTCGCGAGCGTGCAGGAACGTCACACCCGAGGCAATGATTCCCAGGCCGCGCTCGCCCTCGATCACCTGGTTGAGCGAACACTCCTCGCTCCACTGTTCAATCTCCGCCAGCTTTTGCCGCAGCCGGCGATGCGCTGGCCGCGCGTGCGCCGGGATCATGACCCGCCAGGGAATGTTGCGCTCGAAGTGGGTCGGGGAACCGTTCCGCTTTGCCTGGCGATGACGCAGGATCGACTTGCCATGGCAGACTCGCGTCGTCATCCGCAACATGACCGGGATGCGCCATTTCTGCGAAAGCTCGAACCCCGCCAACGTCAGGTCATAGGCCTCCTGCGAGTCGGCCGGCTCGAGCATCGGTACGCCGGCCGCGACCGCGTAGCGCCGGTTGTCCTGCTCGTTCTGGCTGGAACTCATCCCCGGATCATCCGCCGACACCAGTAGCAGCGCCCCGTCGATGCCGCTGTAAGCAACCGTGAACAGAATGTCGGCGGCGACGTTGACGCCGACGTGCTTCATCGTCACCAGCGCCCGCGCCCCCGCGAATGCCACGCCGACCGCCACCTCCAGAGCCACCTTTTCATTGGGCGCCCACTGCGCCCTTCCGCCCTGTGCATCCATCACTTCAAGGATTTCAGTGCTGGGCGTGCCGGGATATCCCGTGCCCAGCGCCACGCCGGCATCCAGCGCCGCCATGGCGACCGCTTCGTTGCCGCTCACCAGCGTGCCTGTCCGCAAGCTCATGATCCTTCCTTCTCGCTCTGTGGGTCGGCGCCCGCGACGGCGGCGCTCAACCAAGCCGGAGGACGCATGGGCTTGCCCGCGCCATCGGTGATCGCGTGAACGGTGTAGCCCTCCACGACCGGCTGCCCGCCGTGCGCGTGGGCAATGCTCACGTTGAACCGCAGCCGAGCCTTGCCGCTGAATTGCGCCGTCGTGCGTAAACAGAGCAGATCATCATATCTCGCCCTGCCCAGGTATTTCACGTACGCCTCCACCAGCGGCAGCAGCACTCCCCGCTGTTCCATCTGTGCATAGGACACGCGGCAGGCGCGCAGCGATTCCGTCCGCGCGCACTCGAACCACTCCAAGGCGCGGGAGTTATAGAAAGTGCCCATCTGGTCCGTCTCGCTGTATCGGACCCGCAAGTTCATCTCATGCCGCAACATCCGCCGACCTCGCCCTCTCATCCTTCGATGGAATGATAGATAGTGGAATCATACGGAAATACAAGGACAAATGCGCGTCCGCCGTCTTCAGGGGCGACGACTTCGATTCATCGGGGGGGTGAACTTATGCCTGGATGAGAGATACGGCAGGACGTCTACAGCTTTTCCGCTTTTTCGTACACGACCATTTCGTCCTTTCCGCGAAGATCGGCGGGATGATAGCGGGGGATGGGAAGCTTCAACTGCTCGAACCTCACCGGCGCGACCTTTTTGTCAACGAGCCCAACGGCAACCGCCACCCCATAGATGATGGCCTCCGGGCGCGGCGGACAACCGGGGATGTAAAAGTTCACGGGCAGCACCGTCTCCACGGGGCCGAGAACGGCATAGGTGTCGTGCCAGATTCCGCCACCACACGCGCATGAGCCGATCGCGAAGACCAGCTTGGGCGCCGGCATCGCCTCGTAAGCGCGGCGCAACGCTTGCGCGGTGGATCGCAACGCGGGGCCCTGGCAGAGCATGACATCGGCATGCCTTGGCGAGCCGACGAGCTTGATGCCGAAACGCTCGACGTCGTAGTAGGGCGTGAGAACATTGAGCACTTCGATGTCGCACCCATTGCACCCGCCGCTGTTCGCGTGGTAGACCCACAAGGATCGGCCGAACATTTTCTGACAGAGGCTCTTGAACATGACGATCAGTCCAGTTCGATGTTGATGTCGTCCACGATCGGCTCATCTTTCAGATAAGCGTCCGAATGGAAGATCACGCGCTCGGTTTCCAGATCGTCGGAGCGATAGCCTTTCAGCTTCAACTGCTCCAGGGGCGACGGTTCCGTGAAGCACCGGCCGCAACGTTGACACGTGCTCATGAACAACTCGATGTGCTGCTGAAGATCGCCGATCTGATCGGTGGCGGTTTCGAAATCCTGGCTCATGGTGATGGCTTTTTCGGGGCAGACATCCGCGCAGCGTCCGCAATAGGTGCAGCGGCGGCCGAGATAATGCAGGACGCGAATTTCCTGGCAAACGTCGAAGATGAGGATTTCGCGTGCGGGACAATTGTTGGCGCATCCGGCGCAGCCGATGCACTTGGTCGCGTCGAAAATCGGTCGGCCGCGGAAGTTCGCCGGCGCGGGGCGCGCCTCCGCCGGATAGGGAAGCGTCACCCGGCCCGCTTTCAGGCAGATGATCGCCTCTTTTGCTTTGCTCAATAGTGACATGGCATTTACCTCCATCTCACATTCCGAAACCGGCCAAGACCAACGCCCCGAGCGCCAGGACGATCATCGCGGCGAAATAGCGGATGGCCTGGTCGATGCGATAGCGTGCGTGCGTGGCGGCGACGAGCGTCACCGCCAAGATCAGGACGAGTATCTTCGTCCAGAAGAACAGCCAGCCGAACGGGAACGGCAGCGTCGATCCGAACGGAACAAACAGCGACACAAACACGGCGCCATAGATTACAAGACGGCACATCTGGGCATACTTGAAAAGCGCGAGCTTCGGCCCGGAATACTCCATTAGCGGGCCGTCCATGATTTCCGTTTCGGCTTCGGCGATGTCGAACGGAACGCGCTGCACGAATGCCTGAAAGGCAAAAGCCATCACGATAAGAATGATCAGCCCCGACCAGGGAACGCCGTCCATCGCGTAGACGGAACCCCCAAGCACGCGATCGAGGCGCAAGGATTGGGTGTGAATCGCGCCGATGACCAGGGCGATGACAAGCAGCGGCTCAAGCGCGATCATCGTCATCATTTCGCGGCTGATGCCGATCAGCGAATAGGTCGATCCGGCGGCCAAACCGGCAAACAAGGTGCAGATTCCGCACAACGCGAGCAGGTAGATCAGCACGATGACATCCGCCGCGCGGCTCATGGGCGAGGCGAAACCCATCGGCACGAGACAGGCCACGACGAGCACGCTCGACAGCGCCAGGTATGCCGCCAGCCTCTGCATGACGGGCGATTCACCCGACTCGACGTCCTCTTTGCCGAGCAACTTGAGCAGGTCCATATACGGCTGGAGCAGCGGCGGACCCTGGCGAGATTGAATTCGCGCGGTGATTCGGCGCATCACGCCCTGGCAGAGCGGCGCGACGAGCAACACGAACGCCGCATTGCCGAAGCATTTCAAGAGCATCCAAAGGACGTCGCGAGCCATATCGCTCTACCCTTTCTCACGGCCGATCAAGTTCTCGATGCCGGGTGACCACACGCTCTTCACGCCCGATTTCAAGTCGATCGTCTCCAGGCGATCGGTGCAGGAAAAACACGGGTCGATGCTGGCCAGCGTAATCGTCATATCCGCGAGGCACTGATCTTTGATCATCATCGGGACGCCCTGCAGGTTCTGGTACGTCGGCGCCCGGACTCGCCACCGTCGCGGATGATTATTCTCGCCGGTGATCAGGAAGTGATGGCATTCGCCGCGCGGGGCTTCGACGGACGACAATCCAATCCGGCCGACCGGCAGATCGTCGGCGACTTTTTCCTCGATCGGCCCGCGCTCCATCTTCTCCAGGCATTGGCGGATGATCCTGACCGATTCGAAGACCTCTTTGGCGCGGACGACCAGACGTGACCAGACATCCCCGCCGCGCTCCGTGATGACGTCGAAATCAATCCTGCCGTATGCGGCGTACGGATGATCGCGCCGGCAGTCGATCTCAACGCCGGCGGCGCGCGCCATGGGACCGATCAAGCCCGCCTCCCTGACAAGCGCCGCATTCGCGATACCCACGCCGCTGGTTCGCTTCTGGATGTTCCTATCCCCCAGCACGGCTCCGACCACGGCTCGCCATTCCGCTTGGAGCGTGTCAAGCACGTCCACCAGTTCGTCCTTCAGGTCCGGTGTAATGTCTCGCCGCACTCCACCGACAACGCACAGACCATAGGTCTTACGATTTCCGGTGATTTTCTCGGCCATCCACATGACCCGTTCGCGAATTCGAAAGGCCTGCATGAAGAGGGTATCGAAGCCCAAGACGTGGCCGGCCAGTCCAACCCAAAGCAGATGGCTGTGAAGGCGTTCGATCTCCAACATGATGGTGCGGATGTATTGCGCGCGCGGCGGCGCTTCCAAGCCGATGGCGCTCTCGACCGCCTGCGCGTAGGTGACGCTGTGAACGCATCCACAGATGCCGCAGATGCGCTCGGCCATCACGGGAATGTCGTTGTAGCTGAGGACGGTCTCGGCAAGTTTCTCGATGCCGCGATGCACCATGAACCCGCGATACTCGCAGCCGCGAACCATCTCGCCTTCGACATACAGCCGGAAATGCGCCGGTTCATCAAGGGTTGGATGGAAAGGTCCGAAGGGCACAACGACACAGCCTTCCGGCGGATCGTCGAACTTGAACTCCCGCTGGTCGTCGAATCCTTGCGGGGCCTGGTTCCACGCAAAATCCTTCCGCAGCGGATATACGCCGTCCGGCCAGCCATCCGGAACAACCAGGCGTTTGGGATAGGGATGCCCTTGCATCTTTACGCCGACCATGTCCATGATCTCGCGCTCGGCCCAATTTGCCGCGGGAACGACGTCGGAAATGCTGTCCACCATTGGATCTTCCGGTGGGACATAAGCAAGGACGCTGCACAGGAGATCGACACGATCGAACGCGAAATCGTGCGCGATCAGAAACTTGCCGCTGTAGGGGCGATCGTCGGCGCCGATACTGATGACATATCGGGCGCCCAGCTCGCGGAAAACGTGTTGACAGATCGGCTTGAGCGCCGAGGGGCGCACAAAAATGAACAAGCGGTTTTCGCCCGTCAGATCGGCGCGCTCGATGGCGTCACCGAATTGTTCCCTGAATCGATTGAGTCTCTCGCGGGCGATCATGTGCTTTCCTTCACGTCAGGTGCTTGTTGGACGGCGCGCGGCATGCCGCCCAGCCAACGGAAGTAACGTTTGATTTCGCCGTAGAAGTTGTGGGCGACGTAGCGATGACAGTCGGCCTCACGGGCGTATCCGCAGAGCCACGGCTCGGCGGCGCGACGTTTGGCGCCGCCGAGGCGGGCGACCAACCACGTCACCAGAAACATCCCGCCCAGCACGACCAGAAGCGCCAGCGGCACAAACAGTGCGGCGCCGCCCGGACCTTCGATCCCCTTCAAAGCGCCGCCCTTGATCGCTTCGGCGCCTGTCGCCAGAGAAATGCCGTAGCCCTGTCGGCTCATCTGCATCGCCGTTTGGAAAAATCGAAGGCCGATGACCGGAAAGACGCCGAGCAGGATGCAGGTGACGGCGAGAAAGATCTGCGGCAGTTGCATGGTGAAGCCCACTTCGAGCCGCTTGTGCGCCAGCGACCGCTGACGCACCAGTTCGCTCGTGCGCGACAGGAAGCTGGTACCGAAGAATTTGATGAATGAGGCGAGTGTCAGCGCGCTGGTCAGGATCGCGACGACCGCGCAGGCCGGCAGATATCTCGCGCCGCTGCCACCCAGGATGGCGGCGACGAAAATCGCCCACTTGCTGGCAAATCCGTTGAACGGCGGCACGCCCGAGATGGACAAGGATGCAACCAGCGCGGTCACGGCGGTGAGCGGCATGAACTTCATCAGTCCGCCGAGCTTGTTCAGGTCCTGCGTGCCGGTGGCGTGCAGCATCGACCCGGCGTTGAGGAACAGCAGCCCTTTGAACACGCCGTGATTCATCACGTGGAACAGCGCCCCGAAGAGGGCGAAGGCCGCCAGCGAGGGCGTGCGGAGCAGCGCCATGCACGCGCCGGTGCCCAGCAGGATATAGCCGATTTGCCCGATGCTGTGGAACGCCAGCAGCCGTTTGGATTGTTCCTGTTTAAGGGCCTGCATCGTTCCGGTGAAGAGGGTGATGGCGCCCAGCACGGCGATGAGGGCGCCCCAATTGGCCAGCGGATAATGCGCCCACGCCGCCGGCGGCAAGAGCCAGAGGAAGTAGCGAAGGAGCCCGTAAACGCCGGTCTTGATCATCACGCCCGAGAGCATGGCGCTGACCGGCGATGGCGCGGCGGGGTGCGCGTCCGGGAGCCAGATTTGACCGAACGGCCACATGCCCATCTTGATGCCGAACCCGATCAGGAACAACGCGAACGCGATCGACGTCGCAATGGGCTTGGCGCTCAGCATCATGGGCAGATTCGCGCTGACCGTTTCGAAGTCGTATTTGACCGTGCCGCCGCTGACCGCGAGCAATTCCGCGCCGATCATCGTTGCGGCGCACGCGATCTGCATCATGATGAGGAATTTGTTGGCGGCGCGGACGTTCTCTCGTTTGCGACGTTCAAAGCGAATCAGCGCGTACCCGGAAAGCGTCATCATCTGCCAGAACATGAAGAAGAACCACATCATGTCAGTGGTGCTGACCAGCCCATACATGGCGGCGAGAAAGATCAGGAAATGTGGGTAATATCGCGCCACGCCGTAGTTCGCATAGTGCCGCATGTAGACGATGGAATAGAGAGCCGCCGGCATCGCGATCGTTGCCGCCAGCGAGAGGAAGACGGCGGTCAAGCCATCGACGTGGAGCCGCAGTGCAAATCCGAACTGTGGCATCGCCCAGAAGGCGGCGGAATGGGGTGAAGGGCCGAAGCGGAGCACTCGAACCACGGCCCGGAAGATCATCGTTGCCGACGCCACCGTCACCCCAAACGCAAGCATGCCGGCCAGGGTTTTGCCGCGCGCACAAACCAGCGTCAGGACCGCTCCGCCGAGGCAGGTGAGAATGGCGGCGACGATCAGTTGTTCCGGGGTCAGCATACGCCCACTCCAGCGTTGAACGAACGCTTCAACAACTCGCCGAGTGACGCCATGGTTGCTTGCACGCTTGGCGACAGCTCGCGTCGAGGTTCGAGCGATTCCGGTTGCACGCCGAGTAGCCACGCCTTGGTCGTGCCCCTGGCCTCGGTCCACCGGGCGAGCAATCCAAGCGACAAGCGGTGTGTTGAAACCTGTGGAAATCGGCCCGTCATTTCATCGGCATTCAGGAATACGACCGATCCTGGCGCGGCGCCGAAATCCACGGCATCGATGAATATGAGATGGTCAAAGCCGTCGCTCGCGCCCCGAAACAGGAATCTCTCGGGATCATTCCCGGCGATGACCACGTCGGGCATTCCCTGGCCGGCCAACTCTTCTCCCAGCCGCACGCCAAACGCATCGTCACCCCCGTCGGGATTGCCGACGCACATCAGGCAAACGTGCCCGTGGAGGCGATTCAGTTGTTCGCTCAGGCTCGGCATTAGATGTCCTCGCCAAGTTTCTTGATCTGCTCGTACGTGAAGACCGGCCCATCAACGCAGATGTAGGCAACGCCGATGCAACAATGCCCGCATTTTCCGACGCCGCACTTCATGTAGCGCTCCAGCGTTGAGACGATATTGCCTTGCTTGAATCCCATCTCCAGCAAATCACGAATGACAAACCGGAACATGACGGGCGGCCCGCACACGAAGGCGATGGCGTTGTCCACCGGCACGCGCACGCCCGGGCGCTTGAACAAGCTGCCGACGACCCCGACGTGACCCGCCCATCCGCTTTCCGAGCGGTCCACCGCCACGTGGCACTGCACATCGGCGGTGTTTTGCCATTCGTCGAGGTTCTTCAGATACATCAGCTCGTGAGGCGTTTTAGCGCCGTAGAAAATCTGAATGCTTTGGTACTGCTTTCGATGGGCGATCGCGTAGACGATGCAGGAGCGCAGCGGGATGATGCCAATCCCGCCGGCAACGAACACCAGGTTCTTGCCGTAATAATTCTCCATCGGGAATCCATTCCCATAGGGTCCGCGCACGGCAAACTTGTCGCCGGGACGCAGTTGATGGAGCGCTGCGGTGCAACTGCCGACTTGGCGAATCGTAAAGAACGTTTCGCTCTCCGTCGGACTCGGCGGGAGGGACGCGGGGAATTCGCCGATGCCGAAGACCGAAACCTGCGCGAATTGTCCCGGGCGGAATTGCTTGAATTCGCTCTGTGCCGCGGGATCTTCGAAGCGCCAGTAGAACGTCTTCACCTCGGGGATGTCATCCACGATGCGCTCCAGGACCGCCGTCTTGGGCAGGTAGACGTTGTCACTGCTTGACGGGTTCATTCTTATCCACCTCCGTAGCGGCGGGCGAAGCCCTGTCCGCGGTAGCGCGGCGAAGCATCTCCACCACGCTGGGCATGCCGATGTCCCCATGACAGACGCTCACGCATCTCCCGCAGCCGACGCACGCCATGGCAAGTTCGCGCTGGATGAAGTAGTGCGCGAGTTTTCGGAAGAATCGGCGATTGCGGCGATCGTGCACCGCGCGGCGTGGGTTGAAACCGCCGGCCATGCGCGTGAAACCGGCCAGCGCGCACGAATCCCAGATCCGCACGCGCTCGGCTTCGTTTGGCCCGGTCTGGCGGTCGCTCACGGTAAAGCAGGTGCACGCCGGGCAGACGTAGGTGCATCCGCCGCATTCCATGCAGCGCTTGCCGATTTCCTCCCAGGTGGCATCCAGGATCTTGTCCTGCGAAACATATCGCACGGTGGCGGGGAACCAACTGGTCGTGGTCTTGAATCGCTTGCGCGCCTCGCCAAGGATTTCCCGCCGCCGCTCGATATGCGCCGGCGTCCCCTTCCGGAAAATCGGCTCGCAAAACAACTTTTCCCCCGCGGCCGTTCCGGCCACCGCGATGAATTCGCCCGCTCCCAGGTCCATCAATTGCAAGTCGAAGTGCTCGCGCGCGGCCGGGCCGGTGTCGGCGCACACGCAAAAGCAATTCTCGCCAATGTCCCGCGCGGGATCCGTGCAGACGATATTGACCAGAAATAGATTCTGCCGCCGCTTGTCATAGTAAACGTCCCGAACGTCCCGATTGAGGTAGAAGCGGTCGAGATGCCAGATCCCCGCCACGTCGCACGAGCGGATTCCGAAGATCGCGCGGGGCGGATGCTCGTAAACCGGTTCGATATCGATCCCCGCGTCGCTTCGATGGAACTTCATCATCGGTTCGATGTGCGGCAACAGGAATCGTTTGGGCGGGTAAAAAGGATTGGCAAAGTGGATCTGAACGTCGTCGCGATTCTCGTTGGTGACCGCGTCGAAATAGGTGTCGCTTCCGCGGCCGCGAAACGGCGCGATCACTTCACGTCCCTGCGCTCGCAGCAGGTCCACGATCTTGAGCACGTCAACGCCGTCGATGATTCGGGCTTTCATGCGGGATTCCTTTCCACGCGCACGGGAATCAGCGAATTGCCGTTGACGTTTTCCCGGATCAGTTGTGACCGAAGCTGCTGAACGAAATATGGAACGAAGATTGCTCCACTCCTGACTTCGGCGGTCACGCGCGCCGTGGAGATCGCCGATCCCGTCGCCGCGCGGAGGCGAATCTTCTCGCCATCGCGAATGTGAAGCCGTTTTGCATCGTCGGTGTTGATCTCCACAAATCCGTCGGGGTAATCCATCAGCAGCAGGCGGTGCTCGCGCTTCAGCGTCTCGCTGTGATCGATCAGGGCGTTCTGATGCCAGTAGTAGAGCGAATGTCCGAACACCAGGGTCAGCGGATACTCGCTGCTTGCGGCGCTGACCGGCGGCCCGTGGCGCAACGGCGCGAAGTTGAACTTCTTGCCGTCCGGCCCGTTCTCAAAGAGCCGCGGCGTGCCCAGGGGGAGTTCCTTGGTGCACGGCCATTGTCGGCCGTATTCGCGCGCCAGGCTTTCGTAGCTCACGCCGCCGTAGAACGGGATCACGCTGGCAATTTCGTCCATGATCTGTTCGGAAGATGTGTACTTCCAATCAGCGCCCATGGCCTGCGCCAGCCGGACCAACTGCTCCCACGCAGGCATCGGTCCCGCCGCTGGATCGATCACCTTTTCCGCCAACTGAATGCGCCGTTCCGTGCTGGTAAAGGAAACGCGTTCTTCGCCGAAGGCGGTCGTCGGCAGTACGACGTGGGCGAGTTGGGTCAAGCCCGTCTTGAACAAGTGCTGGGTCACAACCAACTCGCATTCGCCGAGGCGGCGCGAATCGCCGAACATTGCCGCGCCCATGGGGTCATAGCGGTCAAACCACACCGCCTTGACCCGTCCGTGGCCGCGATGATTGAGGACCTCGTCGGCGCCCAATCCCGGCGCCGCGGGAATCGGAGCCTTCCATGCCTTCGTAAACGCCCCCCGCGCGGCGGAATCCGTGACCGGCAGATATCCGGGCAATCGATCCGGAAGCATCCCCATGTCGCAGACGCCTTGAAGGTTGTTTTGCTCCGTGAGTGGAAACAACCCGGCGCCTTTCTTGCCGATCTGGCCCGTCAACAGCAACAGGTTGACCATCGCCTGGATACTCGCCTTGCCGCGAGACTCGACGCCGGTGGAATAGAGCAGCGCCGCGGAACCCGCTTTGGCAAAACTGATCGCCGCGGCCTCGATCGATTCCGCCGGTACGTCGCATGCCCGCGCCGACTTCTGAAGATCGCCGCTCAGCGCGCACTCGAGAAATCCCTCGTATTCGTTGCAATGCGCTTTGATGAACGGAAGATTGGCAAGTCCACGATCGACGATCACCTTGGCCATGCCGCCGTATAACGCCACCTCGGTGCCGGGCTTGATTTGCAGAAAGAGATCGGCGTTTTCCGCAACGCGATGGCGGCGCATATCGACCACGATCAGCCGCGCGCCCTTCAGCTTGGCCCGGACTACCCAGCCGGCAATGGTCGGCAACTGACTCTTCAGATCCACCCCATCCACCATGATCACTTCACTGTTTGCCAGGTCGTTGATCGAGTTCGTACTGGCCGCGATACCAAGCATATCGAGGAGCACGTTGATCGAATTGTTGCAGTAAACACCGGCGCCGTGACCCACGTTGTTTGTGCCGATGATCGTGCGGGCGAGCTTTTGCAACAGGTACGATTCCTCGTTCGAGCAGCGGGGGGAACTCAGGAACGCAATGGCGTCCGGTCCGTGCCGTCGACGAATCTCCAACAGGCGCGCCGCAACAAAATCGATCGCCTCGTCCCAGGTCACTTCGTGAAGCTCGCCGTTCTGCCTGAGCAGCGGCCTTTTCAGTCGATCCGGAGAACTGGCGACTTCGTGAACGTGCCACCCGCGCAGGCAGAGTCTTCCGGCGTTGGTTGGGTGCGACAGGCTTGGGTAGGCGCCGATCACGCGGTTGTCATGGGTTTCCAGATAGATACCGCAACCGGCTCCACAGAACGTACAGGTAGTGAGCTTCTGTGCCATGACGCCTTGCCTCGCGGATCGCTATGACCGAGGGTCGCGCTGATTGCCGCGAACTGAATCGGCCATTCGGAAGTCCATCGCAGCGCCGCTCAAGGCACGCGATTTAGCACTTGCTTTGCGCGCTCGGCGTCGGCGGCGGTATCAAACGCCAGATACATAATCAGTTCGTCGCGGATGCCGGTCGCGACGACGCCGGCGAGATTGATGCCTTGCGCGCTGATCGCCCGAACGATGAGATATCCTTTCCCCGGCTCGTCCGGACAGGAAACGCGCAGGTGCACCAGGCCGCTGCGCTCAAATCCCAATTTCTTGGCGGCGCTGATCTGCGCCTCGCTGGTCAGCGGAGCGGAGCCAGGAACGTCACGCCTTGATCCGGGTTTTCCCGCGATCGGCGGGCATCGAGAATTTCCAGATCGGCGCCGGCCTTGGCCAGACCTTCGAGTTTTTCCAATAGTCCGCCGGGCCGATTCGGTATCGGCGCCGACCAAACGTCAACAATCTTTGTGCTCAACATCGTGGCTTCCCGATGCCTATAATTTCAAGATTTAACGCTACGATTCGGCGAAGGAAGATTGAATTGGTGGATTCTCCTATTCCTGAATAGGCAAACACCCGCATACGTTCGGGGTCTTCAGCCTGTCGGCGGGTTCCGATTCGCAGGAAATTGCCCGGTCGACGAATAAAGACGATTTCACCGCCGAGTGGGCGTTCACGCGCGCACCGCTGGAATATCGTCGAAACGGCGACTCGCCGGACGTGAGAAAGCGGCTGGACGAGGCCCAGGAGCGCAACGAGTTTGTGGTACCGCTGCTGACGGGCAGGAACGCGATGCCACCGATGTTTCAGCAATCGTTCAGTCCAGGCAGCGAGGACGAAGCGATCGTTTGCGTTGACCAGATCGCCGGCGGCTGGCACGAAACGCCCGGCGCCGTTGAGTGGTTGGAAACGGCCGCCAAGCCCGCAAGGCGCGCACGGCAAGGGCAGCGCGCGCGGGACGAGAAGCGCAAGCACCCGTAGTTGGGGTTGAGTGTCGCCGGCTTAATACTGATAAGGCGATATGCGGACCCGTTGCAGATCTCCAAAACCCAGCGATTCGACGTGCCCGTCGCAGAAGGCGATGTTGATGTAACCGCCCACATGCCGGTCTTGCGTGCCCTTGGGCGCCTGCGGGGCCTTAGCCAGGGGAATGCGATTGCCGAGCCATGAAACCTGTGCGACGTTCGACATATATCCGCCGATCATGGACTTGCTCGGCGCATCGACGATGTAATTGGTGGTGTAATAGAGGCAGTCATTGTGATCCAGTTGGCTGGTAATGGGCCCAACCTGAGGGCGCGTGCCGCAGTCGGCGAAAAGCAGCGTCTCAGCGGACTTATACACGCGATTCATCTTGCAGCCCAAGGGCTTGAGAGTGCCATTGGGTGCGGTGGGGCCGCCGTAGACCGAGACGGTCCAGCTACCGTTGGGTTCGCCAAGTTGGCCGCCGTGGCTATCACACAGAATAGTTATATCGGCGTTGATGCCATAGGAAATCGGCACGTAATCGCTAGGGTCGTTCGCAATGACGATATTGTTGATCATGTCGTAACCGGGGTTTGTATCGATCGTCACCCAAACGTCGCTGGGACACTGGAAGACCTTGGTTTGTTGCTTGGGAGCGTTCTCGAACGTGCTGTCGGCGCCGCCCTTGCCGAGATAGGGGATCAACTGGCTCGCCCAGTCCATGAGAACGTAGTTATAGGGGGGCCAGTTCGCGGTGCCGGTGGGATTATAGCGGTAGCCAAAATGCGTGGCCGGCATTGTGTCGTTTATCTTTGCCGTACCGTCCGAGGAACTGGTGGGCATATATCCCTGATGGTCTTGAGAGCACATCAAGGATGCGGTCACAAGTTGGCGAAGGTTGGATTGGCACTGGATCAGTTGCGCCTCGGCCCGCGCCCTGCTCAGCGCCGGCAAGAGGATCCCGATCAACACCGCGATGATCCCGATTACAACGAGGAGCTCGACAAGCGTGAAAGCCATTCTTCGATTCATTGCTGACTCCCGTTAGATCCCCTCCAAGGAATCCTTCGCCGCCGCGACGACAGCACCGCCGCCACGCTCACGGCAACAAACAACCCCGTCCCGGGCTCGGGGACATTGATCGGCAATCCGTTGGCCGCGGCAAAGGCGTCCAGGGCCGCAACGTCGCCGGCCGAGGCTCCGCCGCTGACGCCCTGGTTGAAGTTCGCCGCCAACTCGTTGAAGTCGGACGCGTTTACCAAGCCGTCGTAGTTGAAGTCGCCCTGGTCCCAGCCGGTGACGCTCTGGTTGAAGTTCGCGGCCAGGATGTTGAAATCCGAGCCGTTTACTAGGCCGTCCAGATTGGCGTCGCCGAGCAGCGTGTACATCACTTCGATCTGGCCGGAGGACAGGCCGGCGACCACGTTATCAGCCCCATCGGCGTAGCCCACGCCATAGAGAAGGCCGTTCGTCGGCGTTTGCGCCGCGGTGGAAATGATTCCCCGGCCGTTCCATCCGCCGCCGTTGTAGCCGGACTTGATGTACGCGGCGATGGTCGTGATCGGATCGCTGGAGCCGTAGTTGACGATGAAGAAATTATTGTTGAGATCGAAGGCCGCGTTGCCGTTAATGGTCAGTGCGGACATCGAACTCTCGCCGGGGCCGGCCGCAAGCTTCAGCGTATTGGAGGTCGCGCCGTTGCCGACCGTCACCGCGCCGATTCCGTTGATTGCGCCGATGGTCTGGTTGGCGTTGACGGCGAATAGGCCGTTGTCGGTAACCGCGATGCCGGCGCTGCCCAGGGCCGAGTTGGCATTGACGGCGACGGTGGTGCCGGGATCGATCGTCAAGGAAGACGAGGCGACCAAAGTGCCGGCGGCATTCAGGTTGACCGTTCCGCCGCTGGTGAAATGTATCACGCTGCTCGCGCCGCCGTCGTTCAGCGCGCCGAGATTCAGGGTGGCGGGGCCGGTTCCGTTGTTGGCGACGCTGAAAGCGGCATTCCCATTCAACGCGACAGTGCCAAGCGTAAGGGAGTACGGGGTGTTCGATCCTGAGCCGGCGCCCGTGACCGTCAACGTCGAACCCGCGTTCATGGTCACGGGGCCGAGCGTGGCGGATGATGCGGGGACTTGCAGGCTGTAGTTTGTCGCCGTCGCCACGGGGACCGGAATGCTCGGCGACAGCGTGTTGTAATAGGGGATGGTGCCGCTCACCACATAGGGGCTTTGTTGCAATTCCTGCCCGAAAAGCAGCCAATCCTGGGCGTCGTTGAATCCCAGGCCGTCCATGTCCGCCGCCGGATTAAACGCCTGGCCGTTGCTGCTGGCGTTCAGATAAAAGTCGAAGACGTCGGTCGTATTGATTTTCCCGTCTTCGTTCAGGTCGCCGAGACCGACGCCGTTGAGCGTGGAATGGCCAAGGTCCGGAACCTGGCTGGCGGTGAACCGCTGGACCGAGTAATTGCCGTCGGGCCGATAGCTCACGACCGTCGCCACATTGTTGCCGTTTTGAATGTTGTCGAAGCCGTAGGCGAATTCGGTCTGGTCGATCTGGCCGGCCGATCCGCCGACGTAGGTGACGCCGTTGATCGTGTTGTCGCCGGTGGTCACCATGTTGGTGATTTGAGCGTTGGTGATGCCGGACGGAAGGTTCAGGTAGACGTATTCACTGGTGGTCGTGCCGTCGCCGATGATGTCCATCTGGCGGTTCTCATAGGTGTTCGGCGCCGAGGCGAACGGTCCAAAGCTCTGGATGGTGGACGTCGGCGTGCCGCGATCGACGTAAATCGTCTGATACCAATCGTTGTAAAGCGGCGGCGCACTGGGGTCGCCGTTGTGCCGGAAGGCAATTACCTCGATGTAGTGATATCCGATCGACAATCCACTGGTATCGATGGTTTGGGAGAACGATCCATTGCCGTTGGCGTTGTAATACCCGGGCGAAGAGTTGGCGAAATTCTGATAGCCATAGGAAACATTGCCGGGCGTGGTGGTTTCGCCGTTGCTGCCGGGCGTGGTGGAGGTTTGGCCATTGGCGGCAACGGTGATCGAGCCGCCGTCGATTGTGAACTGGGCGCTGTCGCCGTCGGCGTCCTGGTCGTGATAGGTTGAGGTCGGGGTGACCTGAAGGAGGGCCTCGTTGGTATTGAGCGAAAGGGTGAAGGACGAGGCGGTGACGACGTTGACGGCCACGTTTCGGCTCACGCCGTTGCTGTAGTTCGCGTTGGGCTCCCAGCCGCCGGGGGTGGTGGCGGTTCCAGTCTGGCTGGCCATGACGGAGGCGGTGTTGGTCATGCTCAAGGCGCCGGTGGGGGTGGGAAGGGCGTAGATGAGGATGCCATCGTTGGTGGCGTAGGTGCTGCCGCCGCCCTTGGCGTAAGTGCCGTTGTTGAGGAAGCGGGCGTTGACGACGCCGCCGCCGGGAATCACGCCTCCGGATTGGACCTGGATAAACTGCGAGATGTCGCCGTTGGGATCGGCATAAGAACTGATCGCGTTGCCGGTCATCTCTTCAAGCCACGTGCCCGGTGCGAAGGTGACGTCAAATGAGCGGCTCTCGTAGCCGGGAGTGGTGGAGTTGCTGAGCATGACCAAGCATGAATCGGTGCGCTCGAACGCGAGCAGGTTTTGCTCGATCCAATCCTGGCGGTAATTTCCGCGGCCGTAGCGGTTGCGGAGATCGACGAGATTGGTGATGTCGAGATTGGAATAAGCCGAATTCTGGACGTTGGTGTCGTAGGCGCCGCCCAAGGCGCCCATGGCGGAGTCCTTGGGGTCGTTGGCGCCGCCCTCGGGGAAATAGCCGCTGCTGCCGCTGCCGCTCTCGTTGTTGATGGTCTGGCCGTTGTAATAGACGACCGCCTGCCCGGGGAGCATGAGGATGTAGGCATAAGCCACCTGCTCGAGCCCCGGGGCGGGCACGCCGCCATCCTGATCGTTGACGAACTTGACGCCCTCGCTGCCGTTGATAATGCCGTCGTCGGAATAGTCCAGACTGGAGGTCACGACGTTGTACCAGTTGTTTCCACCCGATGCGCCGAAAGCGCCGTTAAACGCGTTGAGATTGTTGTACATCGCCTGGTACAGGGGGAAATCCATCGCGTCGCGGTTGCCCTCGACGGTGTTGCCGGCGCCGCCGTTGGTGTCGCTGAGATTGATGTATTGCTGGGTGGTTGAAGTGTTCTGGTAGTAGACTTCGGAGTAGCCAAAAATCTGCTGCTGCTGGCCATTGAGCAAGTAGCGATTGGACTCGTCGTAAACGGCCGCATCGTAATAATTGAGCACCCACTGGGGCATGTTGAGCGCCGCGTCGATGCGGAACCCATCCACGCCCATGTCCTGGATCAGCCACTGGGTGTATCTCATCAGGTAGCCGGTCGCGTTCTCAGCCACGGGGGTCCCCGCCATCGGATTGGTCGTGTTGTACGGGTAAATCGTGAAGGCCTGATTATTCAACGCCGCGTCATGGACGGTCTTCGGCGTCATGGACAAATCGGGGTAATACTGCGCGTTGGAGGCCGTCGGAACATTGGCCAGGTATCCATTCCACGGCGTCGTGCCCGCCGGGACGTTCAGCGGATTGCCTGCGGTAGTGGGCTGGCGAATGAGAACGTTGTTTTCCTCCTGGGCGATGTCGTCCAAGCCGGCGACGGTGCCGTCGATGCCGTTGGCGGGTTCGGCGGGGTCGTGAAAATCGCCGTAGTACCAATAGGAATTGCCGTTGCTGGGGTCCGTGTACTTGGTGCCGCTCGGATATCCGGCGCTGTTGTAGCCGGCGGTGTTGTACCCGGGGGCGCTGGGGTTGGTGTTTTGCAATACGACGGCCAGACCGGGGTATCCGCCCGAGGCGGCAAAGCCCGGCGTGCTGGCGTTCATGCTCGCGGTGTCGTTCCAGAGCAGGTCCACGAACGCGCTGCCGCCATAAGAGTGGATTCCCTGCACCACGGATTGAAATTCAGCTTGCGTGCCGTAAGTCGTGGGCTGCTGCGCGGTGCCCAGGTCGAACCGGTTGTAGACGTCGTAGCCGACCGAATTGGTGGTCGTGCTGTATCCCGGCGGCGGCAGATAGACCGTGCCGTAGCCGCTTGCGAAAATGTCCGGCATTTTGTTTTCGATCGCGACGTAGCTGCTATCGAAGTCCTGAAGAATCACCGGATCGGAAACGTTGTATTGTGCGTGCGCGGATTGCGCGAACGCCCAAACGGCGCCGGCAGCCAACGCCTGAAACCGGCGCGATGGAATACGACGACTCGGCGCTTGCAGCACGGTCTTCCTTGTACGGAAGCGAAGGTTAAACATGGTGAACCGCTTCAACATGCCAACAAACCCTCCTCGCGGAACGCAAATAATATAACCAAGGTGTTAACAAAATTGAAAGTCTTAAATTTCAAAAAACTTTGACTCAGCGGCGCAGCTGAGTCAAAGTTTCGGAGGTTAAACTGGCGCAACTGGTTTTAGATTCATGCTTTACGCCTTCGGAAGGTCAGCAACGTCGCCAGGCCGCCCAGCATGGCCAAGGATGCCGGCTCGGGGACGGGAGTCGTGGTGTAGGTGTCCCAGCCCGAGAAATCCAATTCACCAGTGAATCCCAGGTTGCCGCCGGGGGCGTTGCTAGGCCCGATGGCTTCGTTGGAGCGATAGGCGGAGCTGGCGTCCAAAGTTCCAACGAAGTTGAAACTTTGGCCGGCGGTAATTCCCAGAGCCGTGATGGGAAACGTAATGGTGAAAGTTGGGGCGTTGTTGTTGCCGCTCTGCCCCTGGCCGGTGATGTAATTCAATGAGTTGTTTCCACCGCTGGCGAGTCCAAAAAGGCCGATGAAGCTGTTCTCGATCGACAGCGCATAATCGGCTTCAAATCCAGAGGGGAAGGTCACGAGCGTGCGAGAAGGGTTTCCGCCGTTAAAGCCGGAAATCGCGGTTCGGCCGCCATCGCCGTTGTCGAAGAACGTGCTGGTGTCCGGAAATCCGCCGGCGACGCTGTCGATGTAGATTACCAGATCGTCGTTCAGGGATCCGGGGCCCCTATTCAGCGTGAGGGTAATGTTGGTGCCGTCATCGGAGATGTCGACATTGCCGGGACCAACCGGGCCACCGAAGCCCGTCATTCCGTTGCCGTTGTAAATTACGTCTGCGTGACCCAGACTGCCAAGGCCCAAAACCGCGAAACCCAAGCTGCCGCCAATTAGGATGGCCGCTTTCGAAGATCTGCTAAACATGTTTCTCCCTTTCTGCCGAGCCGGATAATTCCGCCGGCGCTTTTGTAAAGAATGACCCAAATTTCATGTCGCGAAAAGATCAGTTTTCTGCTCCATGCTTCCTTGCCGATTAGACATTCAGTTAACCGATTAATCTTCGATTGCAAAAAAAACGCCGCCTCGACAAGTTCACTCTTCGCTCAAAAAACACCAAAAATCCGTAGCCGCCTGAAGAAAGGATCGATTCCGCTAAAAACGACAATCGTCACTGATTTTGCGTTAGAATAATACTTTCTGATCCAATGTCAAACAAAAAAATACGATTTTTCTGGCCGTTAAATTGGAGAGAGGTGGGCGCAAGCGGCCGCCGCGCGGGTGCCGCGCTCCAGGGCCGTAACGGGTTATTTTGACGCTAAATATCCCCGTCCAATCGCTCGTAACAGGTTTTTCTCGATTTGCTCTTGAATTTGTTTATCTAACTGTTAAACTGATTTAACCTCTTGCTGATCGCAAGCGATCTTCGAGCCAGGGGTGGTCGGATGGACCAACGTATGATCTATGGTCAAGCCCCATCAGGATCAGCAGTTGAAACCGAAAGCCCGGAGGCAGGCAAGGTTGGCCGGCCCGTCAATTTGCGCGATGTTGCCAAGCGAGCCAAGGTTTCCGTGGCGACCGTTTCGATGGTTCTCAACGAGAATCCGCGCATCAGCCGCGCCACCCAGATGCGCGTTCAGCAGATTATCGATCTGATGGGCTATCGGCCCAATCGGCTGGCGCAGGGCCTTTCCAGCCGATACACCAGTGTTCTGGCCATCATGCTTCCGGCGTTGCGTCACGGGTTCGGCGATGCTTATTTCGGCGAATTGATCAGCGGAATATGCGACCGCGCCGGAAAACTCGGCTACAAAGTGATGCTCGAGCAGGCCAAACCCGATTTCGTTAAGAGCCGCGAGCACATTTCCATCTATGAACGCCGGTACGTGGATGGAATTCTTTGCCTGGGCGTCAACGATCGGCACCATTTCCTGGCCGATTTCACCGACCGCCGCTATCCGCTGGTGGTCGTCGACAACTATCTTCAGCAATGGGGTCTGGACTCGGTCGTCTGCGATTATCGCGCGGGAACCGAGCAGGTCATGAATTACCTGCTTCAGCTTGGTCACCGGAAGATCGGCTTCATCAACGCGGCGCCGGAAGTGCGGACCGCGCGAGATCGCCAGGAAGTGTTCGAACGGCGGCTCGGCGCCGCCGGCGTTCAGATCATGCCGGAATGGATCGACGACGGCCAGTTCACCGAGCAGGGCGGGGCGGCGGCGGCACAACGGATCCTCGATGCCGCCCCCGATGTCACCGCGCTGTTTGCCGGCAATGACAAGATGGCGCTGGGCGTCATGCATTACTGTAGTCGCCGCGGAATTAAAATCCCCACCGACTTGTCCGTCGTCGGCTTCGACGACATGCAGCAGGCCGCGTTCGTCAATCCCTCCCTGACCAGCGTTCACCTTCCTCTGTACGAGGCCGGCGCGCTGGCGTGCGAGCGGCTGATTGAACGCATTCGAGGAAAGGTTGATCGCATCGCCGAGGTTCTCCCCACGCATCTGGTCGTGCGCGAGTCCACCGCGATGGCGCCGCAACGATGAGAGGGCATTTTTAGAACCCCGGCCGCAGGCCATAAACTCACGGCCCCACGGCGCCGCCATCGGCGTTGGTGGGAAATTCCAATGAACGCACAACCTGATTCGACCACTGTGTGCCGGATGGTGTTGATCGTGCTGCTGGCATGT